>Ga0247841_10000144_pt1 | contig 189112 bp, 177 predicted proteins | sample LaCruzMarch2015__2_FD_192410 | JGI IMG/M metagenome (GOLD analysis project Ga0247841, IMG submission 192410) | Freshwater microbial communities from meromictic Lake La Cruz, Castile-La Mancha, Spain - LaCruzMarch2015_18m | ecosystem: Environmental > Aquatic > Freshwater > Lake | place: Spain... | reverse complement strand
TGCCCAGCCGCTCTCTGCCAATGTCTTTGTTATCGCTGCCGTCAACGTCGTCTTACCGTGGTCTACGTGACCTATCGTTCCTACGTTCACATGCGGCTTCGTCCTTTCAAACTTCTGCTTTGCCATAATACTATTCCTCCAAGAAAAAATTTGTGTTCTACAAAATTAACCCTAACTTTTATTTTAAAACGAATATTTGTCAAACTAATTTATTTGCACAACATTGTTGTAGAACAGCTTGCGAGTATTTTTTCTTTAGGCGAGGAAGTATGACTCTGGACACAAAAACAGATTGCCCTAGATTTTTGTTTTAGACAAGGAAGGTAAGGCGAGCCGACTAAGGTGTATATAAACATACTCCGCAGCAGCGCAGGAGGCGCAGCCTGACCTGACGCAGTATAAAACAAAAAGATGGGGGAAGATGGAGCTTGGATCGGGACTTGAACCCGAGACCTCTTCCTTACCAAGGAAGTGCTCTACCGCCTGAGCTATCCAAGCTTCCTGTACTGACGTTGGAAAAGTTGGAGCGGGAAACGGGGTTCGAACCCGCGACCCTCAGCTTGGAAGGCTGATGCTCTAAGCCAACTGAGCTACTCCCGCTCCTAAAGGGTCTAAGTGGATTTATATTAATTTTTGGAAACTTACAACAAAAAAAACATATTCAAGACTAGTTCTTTTCTATTTTAGTTGGGTCTAAGTCGGATTCAAAAACTTTTCTTGTAGTAGTTTTATCTCCAGTCATACCCTTTTTGCAAGTATAAGAATCCCAATAATCAAACCAATATGCGGAATACGATTCACCTCGATCATATATGTGTACAGTACAACCATCGAGTAAATTAAAATTCAGACGACACAAACACTTGAATGCAGCCGCTTCATCAAATGGCGTATCCGTCGGATCCAAATAATGTAAGTTCTCAGTTATTTTATCGGTAGCATGTATATCTTTACTATAAATAAGAGGTTTCCAGCCTCCACTGATTATTGCGTTAGGATTATCGTATAGGCATGCTGTTATATCTTGTATTGGTACCATAGTTAATATATCTCCAGATGCGTATCCAGCGTTCCCAGAAAAATAAGCAAGAGCCACAAAATTTTGGTTATTCTGAGCAAATTTATCTATCCTGTAATCGGAACGGGGAGAAGGACAACTAATTACCGTACTGTAACCATCTTTAGCTAAACAAACATTCTGGATCATTATAATCACAATTGAAAAAAGGATAACGAACAAAATCTTTTTCATAAAAAAGGCCTCCTAACAAAAAAATACATTTAAGGAAAGATAAGTTCGCTGTCATAATAAGACCCAGTAGTTTTACGTAAATATGGTTCTATTATATAATTTCCTTTCATATCAATTTCCGCCTCTAGATCTATATGCAACTTCTTTTCGTTAGCAACAAGTTCCACCGTAGCAGAACATTGGTTTTTGCCATCATGATCTGTCCACGATGTAAAATTACTAGCATGTTCATACTGGCAGGAAAGAATTTGTACTATTTTTAGAGCGTGAGAAAAAACAAGTTCTGCGGTATCAGAATTAAAAGTAGAAGCGGGATGACAGTAACTCATTATATTTATTATGTCCTTGGCGTATTTAAAAGAGGGGGTGTTTTTAACTTCATCTCTGAGTATATTAAGCAAAATATCTCCATTTTGTTTATTTTTAATACCAAAAGACTCAACTGTTTTTTGCACTTCGCTGGTGTTCACACCATTGCTACAAAAAAAAGTAGGATAAATTAATTTAAAGTATCCCCATTTGCCAGAGGAGCATTGTCGAGGAACCATATCTCCACATTGATTATCGGACGAAAACAAAACATTGCTAAAAAGGAAAAGACAGCTCAAAACAAAAAACTTCTTCATAAAAATATCTCCTAAAAAAGAAACATTATTTAGAAACAGCTTTAGTAAAAAGAAGCGTTTTTGTCAAGATTAATTTACATACTGAGCGGTCATACCAACATGCATTCAAAGATATACTAATTGGAACAATAATAGGGTCATGACTTAAGGCTTATTTTTTTGGTTATTGTCTTAAGTGAGCGTAACAATTCTTAGGTTAGCCCTCGCCTTTGTAGTCAACAAGTTAATTCAAAAAGTTACTTTGTAGCTGGAGCAGGAGCTTCTGCTGCAGGAGCAGTCTGTTCAACTTTCTTAGCAGCTTCCTTTTTGTGTTTCTTGTGATGTTTCTTTGCCATAGCTTCGCCAGCAACGAACAAAAATGTAGCAACTGTTAATAGAGCAACTAATTTCTTCATAAATATTCCTCCCTTAAAAGTCTAAAAACCCTCTTCAAGCATGCTCCTCTAAAAGATCTTTGTCAAAAAAGATATAAAAGATTTATAACGTGACAGGGTAAAAAACTTTAAGTTTTGGAGATCTGGAGATAGCACCGGGGTTTATTCCAGGTTTGCCTTCAGGAACAGGTATCCCTAATTTTTTAAAATATTTTACCCAAACCTGCAGAACCTTTCCTATATTAGGATCTTTGAAGGTCATTACATTAAGGGGGAAAAGCTCAACTTTATTACCTTTATCGTCGTACTTAAAGATATCATATATTAACTCTGAACAATAATATGAATCGTTTTTTAGATCAAAATTTGAGTCATATTTTTTACCGACCAAATTATAGGCTTTCGATACAGCGACAGGAATCATATAACTATATTCAGGCAACAACCTACCAACAACAATTTTAGGTTGCCCTTTTTCATCATGACTTCTTTGCAAGAATTCGATTAATGGTGTTTCCGTTACACCATTGTACGCTTCTATAACAAAAACATTACCGTCGTTCTCAATTTTACTTACTATTGCGACATGAGAAAACTTTTTACCATCAACACCTACTGTAACTTTTTCTATTGCATCACAAAGTTCGCCACAGTCCAGATCTTGGAATAATAAGTCTCCTTTTTGTAGTTTGAAATTATCATGGCTACAACCAGTAAATATTAAAATAAAAAAAACGACGATAAAAAGCTTCATAAATGTTTTTTAACAAACAAAAAATCAAGTGTCCAATTCATAAAGAGAAAGAAGGGTGGCGGGCCGTTAGGCCCGCGTCCCTTTGAACCTCGAATCCGGGTCTCAACTTTAAAATTCTTTAATTCTTTATTTATTATTAGCTAAACTAATAAACAGTTTTATTAAAAGACTCCGTACTAAAGCAAGCTTTCACGAAGTCTTTTAATAAAACTGTTTTGCTTTGCAAATAAATAAAGAATTAAAGAATTTTAAAGTTGGTGGAGAGGGAAGGGTTCGAACCTTCGAAGGCATACGCCAACAGATTTACAGTCTGCCCCCTTTAGCCACTTGGGTACCTCTCCACACTTTCAAAGAAAAAACTGGAGCTGGCGATGGGACTTGAACCCGCAACCTGCTGATTACAAATCAGCTGCTCTACCAATTGAGCTACACCAGCCCTGTCACCAGGACTGAACTTAATTATATTCTAATACCCTAAATTGCAAGATTTTTTTGCGAGCAAATTAAGCGGCAAATAACTCTACCTTATATTTTAAACCATCCTGTGTAAGTAAAGCATCTATAGACAACCTTATAAATAGTCCTTCTGGATAACCAAGTTTTTTTGCAAATTCTGCTGCTCTTTTAGGACTAACACTTTTACGTCCTTTTTCTATGTCACATAAATGTGATTTAGAAATACCAAGTAGCTCTGCAAAGTCATCCTGTGACATTTCTTCGCACGTCCTCATAGACCACAGAAGCCTCGCGAACGTTAAAGGACCTCCTGCGACTTTTTCTAAATGTTTAACTATTGGACTTTTGGTTCTAATACTCATGTTTACTTACCTCCTCTATAACTATCATACCAAATCTAACTGTATAGATTGCTCTATAAGATTTATTTAATCGTATTGATCTACAGCCTCTTAAATTCCCTTTAAGCGGCTCATCATGGAACCCCTTTGACTTTCTAACTTCTTCTACCCCTATTTCTTCGATCATGAGTACCCACGTATCAAGTTTGTGAGCTATATTCCGCGGAACTTTTTCCATCATCTTTTGCGCATTCTTAGTAGCTGTAACTTTATTAATAATAAAGCACCTCCATAGTACACCTGCAAGGTGAACTATGTCAAGATATAAAAAGAATAATTTAAAACAGAGCAAGAATTGCCCCGACGAGAAATCTTGATAATTGAGATTTTAGTGTCTAGAAATTAAGCCCTTTGTCTTTGGACTTCGTAGATAACTATGCCAGCGGAAACAGAGGCATTCAAAGATTGAACTTCGCCCTTCATTGGGATCTTGAAAACCCCATCACAGTTCTCTTTTAACAAACGCCTTATGCCAGAGTCTTCGCCTCCGACTACACAACAAATTTTACCTTTAAGATCAGCCTTATAAATTTCTTGTTTGCCATCCTCTTCAAAACCATAGATCCAGAACCCAGCCTCTTTCAATTGTTCAACACTACGAACAAGATTCACTTCTGATGCTATCTTAAGGCTTTCTATAGCACCGGCTGAAGTTTTATACACGTCAGCAGTTATTGTCGCAGTCCTGTCTTTAGGAAGTATTATTGCATCCACTCCCATAGCTGCAGCGGTTCTTGTTATAGCTCCAATATTATGAACGTCCGTAATTCCATCCAACATCAAAAAGAACGAGTCCTTTTTTTCTTCTTGCAACAATTCCTTAACGTCATACATTTTTGGAGGAACAACCAACGCAAAAACCCTTTGGTGGACGGCGTTAGCTTTTTCCTTTAGCTCTGCGTTAAGTTCTCCAAAACCCTGCACCTTAACTCTTACATTATGCTTTTTTGCTTTTTCAACTATTGCAAGTAACCGTTCATTCTCTTTATTTTCTTCAAGAGCTTTTATAACAACAATTTCTTTAACGTCGTTAGGACGTTTTTTTAGTACGGCGTTTACCGGATTAATACCATATATCCATAGGCTCATTATTTTACTCCTGAAATTAGGTCATATATTTGTTTTAGAGCCTGTACAGGATCCGGAGCTCCATAAACCGGACGACCGATAACAAGATAATCAGCGCCATCCTTTATAGCAGCATCTGGACTAGCAACTCGTTTTTGGTCATTGGTGTTCCCTTCTGGGAGCCTTATACCTGGGATAACAGCAACAAATTTATTCTTTATTTCTGACTTCAACTTTTTAACTTCCAATGCGGAACAAACTATACCACCAACACCCTCGTTAATTGCCATGCTCGCAAGGTTAAGCACCTGCATATCTACGGCATTATTCACTCCAACTTCTTTTAAAGCGATCTCGTTCATAGACGTTAGAACAGTAACTGCTAAAATTGTTGGAGCCTTTTTGCCGGACTTTGCAGCACCCTCTTTTGCGCCTTTAACGGCAGCACGGCACATTTCCTTCCCGCCACAAGCATGAATAGTTAACATATCAACACCAAGAAGTGCAGCCTCAAAGCAGGCTGTTTCTACAGTGTTAGGAATATCGTGATACTTTAGGTCCAAAAATATATCATAACCATTTTCTTTTAGTTCGCGGACCAATGCCGGACCATATTTTGTAAAGAGCCTCATTCCTACTTTAAACGTTTTAATATTAGGACCGACCTTAGCAACAAGAGCTCTTACCTCTTCTATACTGTTAACGTCGAGTGCAACTATTACTCTTAGGTCTATCATTAATGTGACCTCGCAAAATGTACTCTTCTTGTCGAAGGCTTACCACAAGCAATGCACTTTCCATTTTCTTCTTTATGTTCAAAGCTCAAATTCCTTATTGAAGCTTTTGTATCTTCCTTAACCTTGTCCTCACACTCACGACTTCCACACCAGTGCGCAAGTATTAAGCCACCCTCTTCGCATTTATTCTTAAAGTCGTCGTAGTTATCACAAGTGGAGGTTCTACTTTTCATATACTCTTTTGCTTTTTTGAAAAGGTTGTTTTGTATCTCGCCCATAAGGTCTTCTATTTTTGCAGCAGCTTCATCTATTTTTACTGTAAACTTTTCGCTAGTGTCCCTTCGTGCAATCGTAACAACACCAGCCTCAAGGTCCCTTGGACCGAATTCAACTCTTACAGGAACACCCTCTATTTCATACTGATGGAATTTGTAACCAGGGCTGTTGTTCTCTGCATCATCTATTTTTACAGACACTTTGCCTTTGAGTTGTTCCTTTATTTTATTCGCGACCTCAAGAAGCTTTGATGAGTCAAAATCTTTCTTGAAGATAGGTATCATTACACACTGTAGTGGCGCAAGGCGAGGAGGAATTACCAGCCCCTTATCATCGCTGTGGCACATTATAAGTGCACCTATCAATCTTGTGGAAACACCCCATGATGTTTGCCAAACGTACTCTTGTTTTCCTTCTTTGTTCTGAAATTTCGTATCAAAGACCTTTGCAAAGTTCTGACCTAACAGGTGACTTGTTCCTCCCTGTAAAGCACGACCGTCTTGCATTAGCATTTCTATTGAATATGTTTCCAATGCTCCGGCAAATCTTTCGCTGTCTGTTTTTTTGCCCTCTATTACCGGGATCGCTAAATATTCTTCTGCAAAAGTTTTATAAACGTTTAGCATTTTTTGTGTTTCAGTTCGTGCTTCAGCCTCTGTAGCATGACAGGTATGCCCTTCCTGCCACAAGAACTCTGTAGTACGTAAAAATAATTTTGTTCTCATTTCCCAACGCACAACGTTCGCCCATTGGTTAATAAGCATAGGAAGGTCCCTATACGATTGTATCCATTTAGAGAACATCGCATTTATTATTGTTTCGCTGGTTGGACGAACGACCAACGCTTCTTCTAATTTTTTACCACCGGCATGAGTAACAACTGCACATTCAGGCGCAAAACCTTCTACGTGTTCAGCCTCTCTTTTTAAAAAACTCTCCGGTATAAATAGAGGGAAATATGCGTTAACGTGTCCTGTTTCTTTAAACATCTTATCAAGCTGAGCCTGAACTTTTTCCCATATAGCATAACCGTTAGGACGGATGACCATACATCCCTTCACCGGCGAATAATCCGCAAGTTTTGCCTGAGTAACTACGTCAACATACCATTGCGCAAAATCGTCTTGTCTAGTTGTTATCCTTTCAGCCATTCTTTATTCTCTCCCTTAGTTCTTTATAAGCATCTTTTGCTTTTATCTTTTTTACTATTTTCCCATTAACAAAAATAACGGCGCTGTCTTTACCTCCAGCTACCCCAAGGTCAGCTTCCTTTGCTTCGCCCGGACCGTTAACAACACAACCCATCACTGCGATTTTAAGAGGCTTCGTTATTGAACCGAACTCTCTTTCAAGCCTGTCCGCAGTACCAATTACATCAAACTCGGTCCTTGCGCAAGTAGGGCAGGATATTACTTGTAGACCCTTTCTTAATCCAAGAGCTTTTAGCAAAGAGTAGGCTGCTATAACTTCGTCTACAGGGTCGCTGGACAACGATATCCTTAATGTATCACCAATACCCTGTTTCAATAATTCACCAAGTCCCAGCGTCGAACGAACTAATCCGCTTATTAAGGTCCCTGCTTCCGTAAGTCCTATATGAAGTGGTGTATCTGTTTTCTTGGATATTATCTTGTTCGCATCTATTAGCGTCTTTATATCTGATGACTTTATTGAGATCTTGAAATTCTTGAATCCTTCTTTTTTAAAGAACGTATCCCAATTAAGCGCAGATTCAGATAGAGCCTGTGCAGTAGGGTGCCCATATTTCTTCAATATATCTTTTTCAAGGGATCCGGAGTTAACCCCTATTCTTATGCAAACATTCTTTTTGGCCTTAGCTGCCACTATCACTTTCTTTACAGCCTCTATACCACCAATGTTACCGGGATTTATTCTAACGCCCTTGCATCCTTTTTGAATGCATTTGACTGCAAGCTTATGATCAAAATGGATATCTGCAACTAAAGGCACAGCGACTTTTTTTTGTACTTCTAAAAAGCCTTTTAGTGCAGCCTCATCCTTAACACTAAGGCGAACTATTTCGCACCCTGCGTCGACCAAAGCATTTACTTGTTTTAAAGTTGCCTTCGCATCCGCCGTGTTGGTATTGGTCATGGACTGGACCCGTATAGGATTCTTACCACCAACGCTTAACCCACCGATTTTTATTGTTCTTGTATACATAAAACCTTTAAGCTTTTTAACTTACAGGGCTAGTATTTGCAAACTATATCTTAAGGAAGTATTACTTCTTCTTAAACAAATATATCAAAGAATTCAGCATGTTATTAAAGGAATCCGCCAGGTCTTTAAACTCATCCCCTTTCCTTAAACGCACTTGTGCCCCAAAATCACCTCTTTCAACGTCTGCCATTCTCCTTTTTATGACCATAATAGGCCCAGCTATTTTATGGGTAAGAACAACGCCCATAAAGAAAAGGAAGCAACCAAGCAAACTCACTATTACGATTAAATAGAGCATTATTTTCCTTTTTTCGCTCATTATAAAATCATAAACTTGTGGATGGTCAGCGTAGTCAGGAATAACGACCTGTAAATACTCATTTAAAAAGTAGAATATATGTGCACAAAACAATATTGCTATCAAAACACCACCCATTGCAAAAAGCAGGGAATATTTGATCTGAAAGGGTCTATTAACTATAAAAACGGACCTTTTCGCTATGTTCTTTGTCTTTTTCGTCATAAAGCGGATTGTACCCTCTTAAGTTCACACTAGCAAGTGCCTATTTATTGACACAAATTTAGCTGTAACTTTGACCAAAAGATATATTTCTAAGAAAATAAACAAAGTATTAACCTGTGTTCTATTTAGATTTGTCATATTTATATAAGAGAGGAGAAAAGCCTTGGAGCTTAAACAAACCAAAAAACTTAAAAAGGGTAAAGATCTTGTAACCAACCTTATAGACATAATTGCAAAACTTACTCTTAAAAACTACGAACAGTTCAATGACATGGTAAAGATAGTAATGAAAGCTCTTAATGAAAAAGATCCTTATACGCAAGGTCACTCAATAAGAGTAACAGAGTACGCGCTAAAGATCGGCGAGGAACTTGGCTTAGATAAAGAAAGCATGAAAGAACTTGAGCTTGCATCTGTGCTACACGACATAGGAAAACTTGGTATTCCAGATAAAATATTGAAAAAACCAGGAAGACTTACAAAAGAAGAATTCGCAGTAATGAGACAACATTCAGAGAAAGGCGAGCAGATGCTTGCTGGTATTACCGACCTTGAACCATACAAAAAATATGTTCGTGCTCACCATGAACGTTACGACGGATTTGGATACCCAGATGGACTTAAAGCAGAGAACATTCCTTTGATATCAAGAATAATATTCGTCGCTGATACTTTTGATGCAATGACTTCAGATAGACCTTATAGAAAAGGACTTTCAATAGAAGTAACTATCGATGAATTGTTAAAATGTTCTGGCACACAATTCGATCCTATGGTCGTAGAAACGTTCATTAGAGTAATAAAAGAAAATTATCTCGACCAAGAAGCAATATAAACTTCGTAAATAAATTAACTTTCTTTTTAAATCATTGTTGTAGGTTTTGGTAACCGTTCTTATACTCGGTGAGCGCTAAAACGCGAATAAGCGAAGCGACCGTCGCGTTTAGCGAGACGAGTATTAGAACGGTCAAGACCGGAAACCATGATTTAAAAAGAAAGTTAATTTATTTGCGAAGTTAGTATTTTTCTTGAGTATGTTCCTTGCCGTCGTAAGTTAATATCGTATTTTCGCCCTGAACAACAGTCCTTACATTTACAGTTTTCTTCCAGATCTTATAAACATTCTCCATAACTTTTATAGCCTCAGATACTTTTAGGTCAAATCCTTCGTGCCTGTGGTTTAAAAGCAGCTCTGTTCTGTTTTTGAAATTTGCATCCTCAACAGACATAAAAGGTTGGCCAAAATTGGTCAGAGAGAATAAAAGTTTATTTTTTATGTCTTTAAATTCTCTGCTCGCTATTTCCCACTGACCAGATCTGTCATTAGCTTCAAATGTGAACAACTTGAACCTTTCCGCAAATTCCATTGTTAAATAATCATCTATAAAAGTAACATCGTTACACAACCGTCTTACTTCAAATATTTTTTGTCTTCCAAGATTGTGTTTTTTGTCCCATTCCTCTTTTTTTCTATAATCGTTACATTCATCCCATTCTTTTCCATGTTTACCTTTATTCCACCTATCCTCTATGTCCCTAAAAAGCTCCAAGCCTAATTTATATGGGTTTAACGAGCCTGGACGCATAGCGACTGTACCACTATGATGATCTGCAAAATCAACTATTTCAGAATCCTTTAATGCTTTCTGTGTCATTATTGTTGAATGCCAGTAGCTAGCCCAGCCTTCATTCATTATTTTTGTCTGACCCTGTGGAGAAAAATAATATGATTCTTCTCTTATTATCGACAACACATCTCTTTGCCAAGTATGTAAAGGTGCATACTCCTGCAAGAATAAAAGGACGTCTTTTTCTGGATTTGGAGGAAATTTTTTATTCTTCTCTCGCTGTTTTTCCAGTTTTTGTTTTTGTTGCTTTAAAAAATCATCAGGATTTATATACTTATCCATATAACCCTTACTTTTTAATTTTGGAACTCTTAAAGGAGGAGGAAGATCATCTTCTTCCTGTTTATCCTCTGCTCTATAAATATTATCCGGTTTTTCTGCCTGATAATCTATAAGGTTCTCTATAGATAAGCACACATCTATAAAATCTTCTACAGGCTCTATCCCGTATTTGTCCATGTAGTTCCTAATTCTCGTGGCGTGATTTGCCATTTCATCTATCATTTTGCGATTTGTTTTTTGAAAATACATATTACATTTAAAAAAATCACAGTGTGCATACACATGAGCCATAACAAGCTTTTGATCTACGATACTGTTTGACCTCATAAGATACGCGTAACAAGGGTCATTGTTTATTACCATTTCATATATTTTGTGAAGCCCAAATTGATAACTCTTAGACAGTCTGTCGTATTCCATTCCAAAACGCCAGTGAGGATAACGAGTAGGAAAACCTCCAAGTGCAGCTATCTCATTGACCTGCTTATAGTCGATAACTTCAAATATCGTCTCAAAAAAATCCAGGCCATATGCCTTTGCATAGGCCTTTATTTCTTCTTTGGCCTTTTGTAATTCAGATGTAAGTTCAGAACCAAACATCATTTGCCTTTCCCCAAAAATTCCTTGATAGAACCGATTATAGCTTCTTTGTTCTCTATAGTTGAAAGTATAAGGTTCTCTTCTTCCCTAAAATTTTCCCTTAAGTCCTTTATAAATTGTCCTGAGCCATAACGACTAACAACCTGCCCGTAGCAGAACATATTAGACTTTGGAAGGATCTCGTTCTTTAAGAGTTCAACGCACACTCTAGTGTCCTCTGTGGACCAATTATCTCCGTCGGAAAAATGGAAAGGATAAATGTTCCATTGATCTGGTGGAAATTCTCTGTCTATCAAGATGTTACATAATTTATACGCCGAAGAAATCAGTGTGCCACCGCTTTCTTTGGTACGGAAAAAAGTCTCTCTATCTACCTGCCTTGCAGATGCATCATGTATTATGTACCTTGTTTCTATATCCCTGTACTGGCTTCTTAACCAGGTATCGATCCAAAAAGATTCTATACGAACCATCTCTTTTTGTTCATCACCCATACTACCGGAAACATCCATCATGTAAATTATTACAGCATTGTTCTGAGGCAATACAATATCCTTCCAGCCTCTATATCTAAAATCTTTTTTATTAGGAATAACTATTGGGTCTTCTGGATCATACTCTCCAGAAGAAATCTGCCTTTTTAACGCTTCCTTGTATGTACGCTTAAAATGAACTAATGACCTTGGTCCTACAAGATGTACTCCTCTATAAACTCTTTTTAAGGCCTCTATTTTGTTCGAGCCCTTAGGCTGGATGTTCGGAAGTTCAAGTTCTTCTCCTAACATTTTAGCAAGTTCTTCAAAACTTAGTTCTATTTCCAGTTCATGTTCCCCTGGTTGATTACCTGCTTCTCCACTACCTTCTTCCGGCTCTTGCACAGGACCTAACGGAGTTCCAACATCACCGTCGCCAGAGCTAACGCCTCCAGTTTCTGGAAGTCCATATCTGAACCTTGGTAATTCTATGTGAGGAACGGGAATGGAAACATAGTGTTTACCCATACGGCCAATCATCTCGCCCTGGGTAATATAATGTTTAAGGTTCTGTTTTATCTTTCCCTTAACTATGTCGCGGAATCGTGCATGATCCCTTTCTATTTTTGAAACCATGTTCCTCTCTAAAGATCAGTTTTCTTTTCTTATGTCGCCTCTTGCAAAAATAGAAGCAACAAAGTTCAGAACGTCGGTAGAACATATCTCACAGTAACCATAGTTCTTTATCAACCTTGATTTTACTATGTCTATTTTCTCCTGAGTTTCCTTATCTACGACCCTGGTTACAAGAGATGTAAGTTTTATTGTGTCTTTCTGGTCTTCAAAGAGTTTAAGTTCAAGTGCTCTATATAAACGTTCATTAGTCCTGTAGTCGAACTGTTTTCCGTCCAGAGCAAGGGCAGCAATGTAATTCATTATCTCTTTTCTGAAATCATCCTTCCTGCTCTCCGGTATATCTGTTTTTTCCTCTATAGAGCGCATCAGCCTCTCATCCGGCTCCTCATTCTCACCGGTATATTTGTTACGGACTTTTTCCTTTCTTGTGTATGCCTTAACGTTATCGATGTAATTACCGCACATTCTTGCTATCGCATCATCGTCCGCAGAAATAGCCCTTTGAACTTCGTTCTTAACTATTTCTTCGTATTCCTGTTTTACTACTGCAAGAAGTTCAAGATAGTATTTCTTTTTGTCCTCTGATTCTATAAGGCTGTGATGTTTTAACCCGCCTTCAAGCTCGTTCATTACCATGAACGGATTAACACAACCAACATCACCATATATATCAGAAACCAATGCATTACTTACTTTATCCTGGATATATCTAGGAGAAATACCGTCCATGCCTTCACGTCTGGATTCTTTCCTTAGTTCCTTTACATCTTCCTCTGTAAAGCCTGTGAACATTTTTCCATCGTAAAGTTTAAGCTTCTGCAGCAACGATATATTTGCCTTCTTTGGCTGTTCAAGCCTTGTAAGAATAGCCCACATTGCTGCCATTTCTATTGTGTGAGGAGCTATATGCTTTCCTCTTACAGAATTCTCATTAAAATCTTTTTTGTATATTTTAATTTCTTCAGAAAGTTTTGTTACATAAGGAATATCTATTTTAAGAGTTCTATCCCTTAACGCTTCCATGTACTCATTGCTCTGGAGTTTTCTGTATTCAGGCTCGTTGGTATGCCCCAATATTACAAGATCTATGTCTGTTTGTGAGAATTTTTTTGGTTTTATCTTATGTTCCTGACTTGCTCCAAGCAGGTCGTAAAGGAACGCAACATCTAACTTTAATATCTCTATGAACTCAACCATTCCACGGTTAGCAATATTGAATTCACCATCAAAGTTAAATGCTCTTGGATCAGAGTCGCTACCAAATATTGCAATTTTCCTGTAATTAACGTCGCCAGTAAGCTCTGTTGAGTCCTGGTTCTTTTCATCTTTAGGTTGAAAGGTACCAATCCCTATTCTATCTTTTTCAGAAAGGATAAGCCTGGTAACTACCACATGTTGAGCAACCTTATTCCAGTCTCCGTCGTAGCGACCCATTAATTGATTATAAATATATCTGCAACTTGGACAAAGATCCCCGTTTACAATAACTTTGCTATCAGTTTTTTTACCCTTATTTATTTCACCCAAAAGTTTTGGTCTTAGATCTTCCGGAATAAGTTTAAGAGGCTCTTCGTGTATAGGACACTTTAAAAATCTTTCCCCTCCTAAAAGTTTTTCCTGTCCTGCCGGAGGATTTGGGTCCATCCATTTAAAGGTGTACATTGCTCCATCATCTTTTTTTGAATATTGTTCCAAGCCTTCTTTCAACATTCTTACTATTGTACTTTTCGAGGAACCAACAGGCCCGTGTAGAAGCAAAACTCTTTTTTCAGGCCCATAATTTTTTGCTGCAGCCTTAAAAAGATCAACAAGTTTCATTAAGGAGATCTCTAAGCCATAAACAGCATCTGTACCTCCATGATCTTCATCCTTAAAAAAGTTATAACGTTTTATTGTCTTTTTTACGTCTATAAATTCCTCGTGACCATACGACATGATCATGTCGTATATTCGTTGGAACGCGTTCCTAGTAACTTGCGGCTTTTTAGTGACTATATCTATATAGTCCTGAAAAGAACCCTCCCAGTTATACTCCTTGTACTCATCAATGTTCTGGTTTTCTTTAATGAAGGCGCTAACGTCAAAACGGCTCATAACCCCTCCCCTCTTTAGTTTTGCTTTAGTATAATATTAACACTTTGCTATAAAAACACCAATATAAACACTACCCCTATTAATAACAGCATAGGTCGAGTCTTCTCCAAAAAAACCCGGATTTACATAGTAGCTGGTCTTACCGCCTATATTGTAATGACAAAGCTGTGGTACGTGAGTATGGGCAAAGACACAGTATTTAAAAGAACCTTTATTCAATATCTCTCGTTCAGCACTTTCTTTATAAAAACGTTCTCTACCACCAAGCACTTTTTTATCGTGATTGGTTTTTCTACTAAGTTCAGAGAAAAAACCCGCAATCTTATAAAGAAAGGTCTGCGGGACTAAAGAACTCACTATTTTAAATATTTTGCTTCTTAGAACTGATTTTAAGAACCTGTATCTGTAATCACTTGGGTCCAATCCATCTCCATGGAAAGCAAATAATGTCTCTTTCTCACCGACAACAGTAGTAAGGTTTGGACCAGACATAATATAAGGAACAGGAAGTTTAAAATTAAAATCATGATTGCCATATAAATAGTAAACTTCTATTTCTGCCTCAGAAAGTTTTTTAAAAGCCTTAAAAAGAGCAGGGTATTTTTTCTCTATATAAGACGAGGAACCGTAGAAAAACTCAAAAAGGTCTCCTAGTATTATTAAGGAATCTGCATCCTGTTCTATAACGTAATCCACAAAAGACAAAAATCTTTTGTAGCGAGGGTCCTTAGGCCCAGAGATATGAACATCTGAAACGAAAAAAACCTTTTCCATTACAGAACTAATGCTATCATAAATGAAGTTATGGGTATATTTTTCTTTGTTATCCTATTTGTTTCTAACATAAGTGCTTCCAGCATTACTGTTCTCTCTCTCAAAAATGGAGATTCTGCCATATTAATAGGAAAGACCGACGGTCTACTGAGAGTAATAAAAAACAATAACGGTTCGTATAACAACATAAAAGAATTTTTTATATCCTACGGACAAAAGGGTGGATCAAAAACTAAAGAAGGAGATTATAAAACCCCAGAAGGAATTTACTTTGCAACAAGTATAAAAACCAAACACGATTTAAACAATCTCCCAGAAGAGATATATGGCACCTATGCCATCCCATTAAATTATCCAAATTCTATCGACAAGAAAAAAGGAGCTTCTGGATATGGGATATGGCTACATGGAACGGATAGCGAAGAAAAATTAAGTGGTAAAAATGTTACAAAGGGCTGCATCATTATGGAAAACACAGATATAAACCAATTAGTAAAGCTAATCAGGTTAATGAAGACACCTATTGTTATCTGCTCATCCCTTAAGGACATAAAGTTCAGCTCCACGGTTACAGAAAACACGTTAGTCTCCTTCAGTTCAGGCTCTGAAAAGTATCGTGTGACCATACAAAACTCCGATACACTGGCAAAATCTTCTAAAGTATTATATGAAGATGTAAAATGATGGATCCAAAGGAAAAAGATAAAATAGTAATAGCGGTATACAAGAATTTTAAAAGGATAAGTGTTTTTAGATTAACGCCTAAATTACTTAGTCTTATGATAATTCTAAATTCGCTGTTAATTGTAGGATGTATCATCTTTTTTCTGGGATTCTTATTCCAGTGGGGGAAGAATTGGACAATAATAGAAAAAAACAAGGTTTTGGAGCAGGAGCTTCTGTTGCTCAAAAAATAGAGGCTGAGCTCAAAGACATAGATATCGACCAGGAAATGGACGTTATAGGTCTAACGTCATATTTCAAGGGCAATTTTCGCTTTGGACAATACACAAGAATAGAAGGGAAAATAGAGGGTAACATTGAATCTTCTGGAATACTGATACTAAGTTCTACGTCAGATGCAAAAGCAGAAATAAATGGACGTATCGTTGTTATAGACGGAAAAATATCAGGAAACATTAATGCAGAAGAATGTGTTATTTTACAAGAACATGGACTTGTTACAGGAAATATAAAAGCTCCGAACGTTGAGATAAGCCCTGGAGCGACAATAAATGGGTCAATTTTTATGGGTGCATATCATCAAAGGTTCATAGAACTAGAATCTCTCACCTAGGTCCTTCAAAGAATTTTCCAGCCATTTTTTATCTTCCAATGATATCTTTTGGTAATCAATTAATTTAACATCTATTCTTTTGATCCGCGCCCACGTTGTCCTGCCTTCTAATTGTTTCCACTTTTCAAGGTCTATGAAAGATTCAGGAGAGATCACGCCCGCCGCTATTGCATCGTAATACCACCTGTTAAAACGGCATTTGTCATAAATAGTCGCAGAAAAAAGACCATACAGGGCAACAACGTTCTGATATTCCTCATGAGAGCTATTCATATAAGTAACAACGGAATCAATTTCCATATAAAACTGTCGAACATTCTCCGGCTCTTCTACGACCATACTAAACTTAAAATCATTACCGTTACCTGTCATACAGCAACTTATGCCATCCTTTTGGCAAAATTTTCTATACATATCAAAATAAAAAATGAAAAAATCATCATACTTTGACGGCGCTACTGAAATAGAAAAAAGATACGCTCTAGAAAACGGATTAAAAAACTCTTCTACAGAAAAAAGGCCTTTTCCTTGCTCGCCGGACTGAGGAAAAGTATTTTTGGGCAAAATTTGATCTTCTTGTAATAACGGCCTTTTGTTGGAATAACAAACAGCAAACATTTTTTTAGATAGTGAGTTATCCAACAAAAAATTCGCGTATTTCTCATTAATGTCACACCAAGTTGGCATGGCACCAAGTCCTGTTCTATAAGTATTCACGGCATTGCCTGAACTAACCATCTTAACGTAAACTAGACTAGACGTATCACTCATGATCGGATGTATAGCCCTAGACGTATCTGTTACAAAAAAAACGCACGAATTGAACATTACAGATAATAAAAAAATAAAAGTTATTTTCTTAAACATCTTAGTTCCCCATCCTTATAAGCACGATATAACTATTCCGTTCCGTAAGTTCTGAAAGTACTTTTCTGACCTCATAGAGTTTTACGTCGTTTATTTTCTTTATATATTTAAAAACAAAGTCCGGATCACCATATAAGAAACTCGTTCTTGCTGTTAACAAAACTAGTTCCTCCCTTTTACTTATCCTGTCTGCATATTTTGTCGCCAGTCTTTCTTTGGATAAAGACATTGAGTTATCGTCTATATTTTTGCTAAGAGCAGAAAACATTTTAAATACTTGCTTAAGAATTTGGTCTATATCTGCTTTTTTTAGGCCACCAATAACGATCTCTATTACTCCTCCGGCAACGGTGCAGTTGTTCGAGACATAAATAGACCAGCCTAGAGAAGAAAAACCCTTATCATCATTTATAAGTTGTTGCACAAGGTCATAGGTAAAAGACTCTTTCGCTGTACAGCTTGCAGAAGGAAAACCTATTCTAACGACAGAATTGCTTCCACTCGCTTTTGTATAATTTATTTTCCTAACAGGTACATTTAGCGAATTAAGCGCTTCGACATAAGATTTTTGATCCCTAAAACAAGGTTTCTTTTTTTCCAACTCTTTGGACACAACCTGTATAGAACTTTTATCTAATCCTGTGACAACAAAAACAGCTCCTAAAGGATTTAAATAACATTTTAAGAATTCAGCAAACTCATTTTCTGTAATACTTTTTAGGTCTTCCTCATTACCGTAAACACCAAGACTATAAACGCTGCTGTTTGGTGACATTAAACTCAGCAGAGACATCCTTGAAAATTTTCTGTTGAGATCTTTTTTTAGCAACCTAAGAACATCCATTTTTATATTTTCAAGTTCTATGGAATCTACCTCATTACGACTAAAAATCGTGTCCCACAGAACAGTATTGTTGTCTTTTAAAAACCCTTTTGGAAAATAAAATACAAAACAAGAATAATCCCAATCAAAGGAACTTTTGACAACAAAGCCATATTCCTTTGCAAGACGTTGAAGTCTATTATTTAAAAGTTTAAAAGCCAGGACAGGAAAAGATGTTTTTCTATTAAATTTTAATGCAGCACCGTTCTTTATTAAAAGTGAAGCAACTTCAGTTTCGCTTCCCCAATCAGCGGACAAATTAATGAAGGCGGCTCCATTTTTCAACCTTATCTGATCAATATCAAAATAATCTTCACAATAAATTTGACCTGTTAAAAGACTAAAAAAAATAATTATTTTTAAAATAACCATCGAGGTAATTTACATACCCTGGATAAACGAGAATCCAAAGGTCATATTTTGTATCCTTGAATGACGAAATTCTGTTGCATAAGCTCCAAAATTAAATCTTGAAGATGCTGCGAGTATATAACCAAAACCCGCACCTATCTGTAGATCGTTATAATTACTAACGCTGTTTATCCTAGCAGAAAAGGACATGGAAAAGTTGTCTTCTTCCAGTGGAAAGGTCTCTATCGCAAAAACGAGGTCGTAACTGGAGGGATAAACCCCACTAGAAATTGGATGTTTTTTATCCTTAAAGACGTAGATATTGTCGATACAGATATTAAAAGCAGACCTATAACTGTAACCAATAGAGCCTGAAACTTCACCTGTTCCTGCGTTCTCAAAAGGATTCCTTATTGAAACACCGCCGATAAGTCCTGTTTTATTTGCCGTTGGAAGTCCTGGCCCAAAACTTATACCAAAATTCATATCCCAGCCTCTATGTGTGCTAACAAAGTTATAGCCGGTATTGATCCCTACGATCCACCATTTGGAAAGTTCATAGGAATATCCTGCATATGTCTGCATAGAATCTATCGACCAATGTTTGTCTAAGTCTTTAGTAGCAAAACCAAATTGAAAGCCACCATCACCTGCATACATTAGCGAGAAAGAGGTAACACCATAGCCAAAGTTCATCCCATAACCTATTTCTGAAGTATCAACAAAATATGCCCCCGCAGGGTTCATCATTATTGCATCATACCCCTTTAGGAATGCCCTTCCTCCTTCGGCAACAGACACTACCTTTGCTCCGTAAGGAGTAACATATTCTGCGTTGGCACTGTTAATAAATATTGATAATAAAAAAGAAATTATTATTAGCATTTAACTTTATGTCCCTTAAGTTTAATACAGCTGTAAACAAATTATACACTACCAGCCACTAAAAGCGAGCCTAAAAAAGCCTCTCCTTTACCCTAAAAACAGGCAATAAAAACAAGCAGTTGCCCCTATAAACAGGTTTTGGCACCGGACTTGCAAAAACATAGGATAGTAAGAGGGGTGCAAGATGGAAAACAGGTTATCCGAACCAACAATGGTCTTTAAAAGACCGGTAACACCAATCCTTGAAGTCGTTTTTAACGACGGAACAAAAAACGTTCGTGTCATAAACAGTGAATGCGTTATAGTCGGCCGTTCAAAACAGGCAGATATTTCCGTAGAGGATGACAAACTTTCAAGGAACCATTTTATGGTCGTAAAGTCAGAAGGGAAATTCGAGATAAAAGACCTTAGCAGTGCCAATGGACTGGTCGTAAACGGAAAGAAAACACGACAAGCCGTTCTTACTGGTAATGATAGAATAAAAGCTGGAGAAACAACATTCCATTTTGTTCTATCCAGGGATGATCTTAGAAAAGATGAAATGTTAATCGCTGACCCGTCTATAAAAGTAAATTTATTTGAAAAAAAATATGCTCCTAAAAAAGGTGTGTTTGGTAAAAAGGTAATGTTAACTGCCCTTTCTGCAAGCCTTTTAGTATTCGCTGTAACGCTTGGTGTTCTGGGATGGGAAAAAGAGGCAAGAGTTGCACCGTCAATAAAAAAAGAAAAAAGCATTCAATCAATAGCAAACGTAGAAAAAGAGCTCGATGCAGCAAAGCTAAGTGCAGAAGAAAAAATGAAAGCACTTAATCTCTTCAGGATAGCAGAACATCATTTCAACCTTAAAAACTGGGAATTGGCGAAAAAGACAATGGAATCGTACTATGCATTAATTCCAAACTCGATATTAGCGTCCGCTTTTATAGCTGTCTGCGATGAAGCATTAAGCAAAGCCATCACTGTAGAAGACAAAATAGACGAGATACAAAAAGAAACTGATAAAAGAGAACTTATCGCAAAATTATTAAGAGACGGTAATTCCGAATTAAATGAGGAAAATTTTGATGAAGCGAATAGCATATTCCTTAAAGTCATAAGCTTAGATGAATACAATCAGGAAGCTTATAACGGTCTTATAACTGTAGACAAAGAGATCGCCAGAATACAAAGAGAACAAGAAGAAGAACAGCTTGTTCAGCCTGTAGCAGAAAGCGAAGCTTATGCAAAACAGATGATAGAACTTTTCAATAAAGGCAATTATACAAAATCATTCGAAATAGCAGTTAGACTAGCAACTATGGGTAAAGAAAAAGCAGGAGAGGCTCCTTTTGCTAAAGCAATAAATACACAAATGAAGATAAAGTCTATAACCAATAAAATGTATGGCAATATGGTTAATGAAGCAGGGCTTCTTGCAAAAGCTAACGCTAGTGATGAAGCAATAAAAGTGTATAAAAAAGTCCTTTCAAGATTCCCTTATCATGATGGAGCAAAATCAGGTCTTTCAAGGATAATGAAACAGCGTCATGAACAAGCAAAAGAATTATATGCAAAAGCACTTATAGAAAGAACATACCCTCAGGAATCAAAGTCCGCAGAAAAACTAAGAACTGTATTAACGCTTGTCCCTACTAGTGATGAATACTATCAAAAGGCAAAGATCGCATTGCAAAAGAAAAGTTAATAATTAAGAAATATATCAGATCATAAAGGGCTGCTCTTAGACGGAGCGGCCCTTTTATTTAGTTTTATTTAGATCGCGCCAGCTTTTACCTTGCCTTGCAGACTCATCCTTTTGCAGTTTGTTCACTGCTTTTCTGTGAGCACCATAATCTTCGCTAAAAGTATGTGTTCCGTCGTTCTTTGAGACAAAATAAAGATACGGCGTGTTGTCCGGATATAAAGCAGCAACGATGGAGTCTTTTCCAGGATTACAAATAGGTCCAGCAGGAAGGCCGAATATTTTATATGTGTTGTAAGCAGTATATTGACGTAGATCCTCTTTACTAAGATTGCCATTATAACGATCCCAAATACCATATATGGTCGTGGGGTCACTCTGCAAAGGCATTCCTTTCCTTAATCTATTATGAAACACAGAAGAAACAATTTTCCTTTCTTCCTTAGCGCCAGTCTCTTTTTCAATTATTGACGCAAGTGTTATTGCTTCTCTCTGGCTAAAGCCAATGTCTTTTGCTCTTTTTGCAAGCTCTGGTGTAAAAGTTTCATTAAACTTTTTGTTCATTACCCTTATAAGGGCCTTAACATCCTTAACTTTGTTGACGTTGTATGTATCAGGAAACAAATATCCCTCTGCATTTTTAGCCTTTATACCAAGTTCTATTAACAAGACTTTATCGCTGGCAGCATTTAAAAATTCTTTAACATTTTTGATGATCTTTTTTTCGACTAAAAGATCCGCTACCTGATATATATTAAATCCCTCTGGAACAGTAAAACTATACATAACCGGTTTCGCATTTATAAGACTATCAAGAACCTGCATTGGGTTCATATCTTTATAAAACCTTAACTCACCTGCTTTTATTTTTGAATCCGCCCGCATTATGCGGCCCAATATCCTAAATTTTTTCTGGTCCCTAATTAGATCATCATCATACAACAATTTCGTCACTGTTCTAAAATTAGCCCCTTCCGGGATATCAACTATAAGCTCCTGTCGATTAAAAGACGCAGGAGAATAAATAAAGATCACGAAACTAGTTACCAAATATGTGGCAAGAATAAAAAAAGATATGAATAAGGTGATAATCAGTATCTTGTGACGAGTAAAAAACATTAAAGCTCCATTAGTTCTTTATACGTAGAAAGATTTAGAGAAGAGTTAACCGCGTCTTTATTATAAACAACAACTGGATGTCTCAAATAGAAACGATTAAAAGAGCCTTCCGGTCTTGAATTACCGGATTTTCCATAACCAGATATTGGATATTTCATAGACTCACCTATGGTTATTGAATTTATAAAAACCTGTCCAACGTCACAGCGCTTAACAAATTCACTGATAACACGATTATCTTTAGAAAAGATGCTCAGCCCATATCCATATTCACAGGTATTATGAGAGACGATCGCTTCTTCTATTTCAGTAAATGTCTTTATTGCAACATTAGGACCAAAAATTTCACTTGTATTATAAACTCCATTTTCCTTTAGATTGTCTGTCAAATGTATAGATGGGGTAACATAATAACCCCTGTACCCACCCTGTACTTCTATATCTTTCCCTCTCATTAGCGTTTCGGCCCCTTCTCTTTGTGCGATACCTTGCAATCTTAAATAATTCTGCATGGCATTATCGGAAATAAGAGGGCCCATAAATGGTTTTACACCGTTGTATTCATCTAATGGATGTCCAACTTTTAGTTTTTTAGACTTAGAATGAAATTTACTTATGAATTCATCTGCAACTTTTTTATCTACGAAAACACGTCTTATACCATTACTCCTTTGTCCTGTGCTTACAAAAGAACCATAAATAAGCTCTGCGACAACACTCTCTATATCACAATCAGGCATTACTACAGCGGCGTTCTTTCCTCCGGTGCCCATTATAAGTGTTTTCCAATAATCGTCTGCTATAACCTCTGATATCCTTGTCGCTGTTTCAAATGTCCCGTTAAAATAAACAGTGGAAACGCCGTGATGCTTTAATATTCTCTTCGCTGTTTCTTTTTCTCCTTGGACCATATTAAATACGCCCTTAGGAATTCCGGCATGGTGCATCGCTTCAGACAGAACTTGCCCGACTAACGGAGTATGTTCAGAGGGTTTATATACGACCGTATTACCAAGAAGTAAGGCACTTATTATTGAGCGAACAGGATATAGAACCGGTTGGTTAAAAGGAGCTATAACAGCAACAACCCCATTTGGTTTATAGAGTTCTAATACAGAAGCCCCAGAAAAGATTTCTTTTTCAGGAAAAGGAGGCGTATCACCAAAAATATCAAAAAGATCATTAAGGTCTTTTATAACTAACTCTATCTCCTGCTTAGCATCCCATATTGGGCGACCAAGTTCTCTAGCTATAAGCTCGACAAACCATGGAGAAAGCATTTCTATCGAGTGTTTTAATTTTTTAAGTATCTCTAGACGCTGTAAAGCATTCATCTGCGACCACTCATGAAATGCCTCTTCTGCCCTCAGAATAGCTTCTTCACAATGTTTATAGCAAACAGGAACCTCTACAATAACCTCTTTTATATCTGCCGGACTTTTTTTCTTAAACGACGAGCTAGGATGCTCTGGAAGAACAAAACGACCATTTATATAATTGCCCGAAAAGGAAAAATCTCGCCAAGAAACATTTTGCATAAGCCCTCCTTTACAAGGCTGGTTTTATTATATATGGTAAAGGAAATGTCTGACAAGCTTAAAGCCATAATTTTTGATCTTGATGGAACAATAGCCGACTCTTTCCACATAGGACTAGAGGTGGCAAATGCTCTTGCGCAAAAATATAAATACGAACCAATCGTTGATTCCCCTATCATAAGAGACCTTTCCTTTAAGGAGTTTCTGATCTCTCACCTAAAGCTCGGAAAAATAAGACTCATACTCTGGGCAAGAGAAACAAGACGAATAATAAGCCAGCGCACCGACGACATAAAAATATTTCCTGGTATGAAAGATGCCTTAGAAGAATTATCAAAAAACTATCGGGTTGGCATACTTACATCAAATAGTACCAAGAACGTACTAACCATACTAGAAAGCAATGGCATTGGGCACTATTTTAGTTTTATGTACACAAACTGTCCTGCCTTTGGCAAATCAAGATACTTAAAGAAATTATTAAAAGCAGAAAAATACAAGAAGAAAGAAGTCGTTTACGTCGGAGATGAAATTAGAGACGTCGACTCCTGCATACGAGTTGGAATGCCTATGATCGCCGTAACCTGGGGTGCAAACTCTGCAAAAACGCTTAGAGAAGCTGGTGCTAATTATTTTGCAGCTAAACCATGGGACCTTGTTGCTATCGCCAAGTCACTTAAAGGCGAATAAGAAGCTCTTCAAATTTATCCAGGAAAAAATCAGGTAGAATATTTTCCTTAATAAATCTTTCTTTAGACCAATTACCATGAGTTACGGCTGCCGTAAAACAGCCGGCATTTCTTCCCATAAGCACATCCCTATCGGTATCACCTACCATTAATGTTTCAGATGGTTTAGACCCAAGGTCATCACAAGCCATAAGTAAAAGTTTTGGATTTGGCTTTGACGGAATATTATTTTCTATACCTTTCACGGTAGAAAAGAACTTTCTTATCCCTGCGCTTTTCAATTCTCCCTCTGCACAAAAAGTATGTTTTGCCGTAGCAACAGCAAGTTTAAATCCTTTTTTATGTAAAGCGGTTATTGTTTCAACAACACCTTCAAATGCCACAGCATTGTTCATATAATTTTCGTGGTAATGAGCGATATAATAATCGCCAACCTTTTTTAGAGTTTCATTATTTTCGTGCGGCATTAAAACTTTTAAGACTTCATCCAAGCTCTTACCCATAAAAAAATGTGCATCTAATCTTGTTATTACAGGCTGAATGGAATATTGCGTCATCGCCCTGAACAGAGAATCTAATATCCCCTGTGAGCTATCTATAAGAGTTCCATCCAGATCAAAAGCTACAGTTGTTATCTTCATTAAGGATCAGATCCTTGCACTAAGTTTATTTTTTATTACCGAAGCCACTATAGACACAGTAAGGACGGAAAGAATAACCAAAAGTGATGTTGTCGTTTTTATTTTATAGAAATCAACTATTACCATTTTTACACCAACGTAAGTAAGTATTACTGACAACGCCATTTGTAGGTAATAGAATTTATCTACGACCTGAGCCAATGCAAAATAAAGAGCTCTTAAACCAAGGATGGCAAAAATATTAGACGTAAATACAATAAAAGAATCCCTTGAAACAGCTAATATTGCAGGAATTGAATCTACTGCAAAAACAAGGTCAGATGTTTCTACGACCAATAGGACAACGAATAGTGGCGTTGCATAGATTTTGCCGTTCTCCTTAACAAAAAACTTCCCTTCTCTATATTGCTTTGTTACAGGAAAGAACTTTCTAAACAATCTAAGAACAATATTTTTTTCAGGCTCTAATTTTTTCTCCTTTTCAAAAGCCATTTTTATTCCTGTAAAAATAAGGAACGCACCAAAAACATAGATCATGATGCTAAATCTTTCTATCAATGCAATACCCGCGAATATAAATATCGCCCTCATTATTATTGCACCTAAGACTCCCCAGAATAAAACCTCATGTTGATATTTTTTAGGCACACCAAAATATGTGAATATCAAAAGAAAGACGAACAAATTATCTACACTTAAGGATTTTTCTATTACATATCCTGTAAGAAACGAAAGTCCTTGTTCATGTCCATCCCAAATATAAACACCTAGATTAAATACAAGAGCTAGCGTTATCCAAAATACGCTCAAAAGTATTGCTTCTTTTAATTTAATTTCGTGTGCCTTTCTATTAAATACTCCCAAGTCCAGCGCCAACATCATAAGTACAAATAGAATAAAACCGCCCCAAACATAAAATGGCATCACATCACCTCTATCGTCGACTTATATCATGTTGACAAAAAATGGACAAACTGTTAGTTTGCGGCCTTGACCAATTAGATGGAGAGGTGTCCGAGTGGTCGAAGGTGCACGCTTGGAAAGCGTGTGTGGAGTAACATCCACCGTGGGTTCGATCCCCACCCTCTCCGCCACTGTAAAGGGTTTCAAGGAATTTGTCCAAATGTCTTTTGCTCGTGAAAAGACCAAAAGTGAACAAAAAGTGAACATTTTTTTGGAAAACCATCAAGAATGGGGCCTACTTTCCTCGTGTACTAAAATCTGTATACCCGACGTTCTCAGCAATGGAACTTAGGCGTCTGTCTGTTCGATGTATATATTTTTGAGTAGAAGAAAGGCTTTTGTGATTCAGTAGTCTCCTTATGTCCTCAACACTAGCCCCTGCTTCATAATACAACTCTGTGGAAGAATGCCTCAGCTCGTGTGGCGTAACTACTTTTACTTCAGCCTCACGACACAGCTTTTTCAAAGTCAGATTATACTTTTCGTACGTTACTATTCCACCTGCGGGCTTTTCCACAATAAAAGAATCTCCGTTTTTGCCTTCCGTTATATCCATAAGATATTTTTTGAGTGGTGGTGGCATTGGAGCCATTCCTTCTCCACCTTGTTTTGTGTGATTTTGAATACAACGCTCAGACCTGTTGTAGGACGTTCTTATCAGGATTTGACTCCTCTTAAAATCCAAATCTTTCACTCTAAGCACGGTCGCTTCTCCGGGACGCAATCCAGAATAAATTTGTATCCAAACCAATGCCCCAAATGGATGTTTTTTTGACTGGTTCAAAAGCAATTGTGATTCTGGCGGCTCTAAAAAGGGTCGCTCCTTTTGTGTAATTTTAGGTCTGAGTTTTTTTATTACCGGGTTGTTTTTGGAAAGTATTTCAAAGTTGTTTATAGCGTCATCAAACATCTTATGAAGGATATTGTAGATATGAACTTGTGTTTGTTCTCCAAGACCTTTACCTATTACTAACGCTAAAACAGCCTCTATATCGCAGGACTTAATCTCCGAGAGCTTTCTCTTTGCTAAACAAGGAACAATATAGTCCTTAATCATTTGGTCTTGTTTTTTCTTCCAGCCTTCAGACATCTTGCTTCTGCACTCTAGAACCCATTTCGTTTTATATTCCTCAAACGACATATTCTGTTGTGCTTTCGAAGATGCGGTAACACCCATATCTCGCTGAGACAGTAATGTCCTTTCATGCCGTTCAGCATCAGTTTTTCGTTCGAAAGTCATGGAAGGGAACCATCTTCCGATGTGGTCACGCACTCTTACTATGTAATGTGTTTCCCCGTCTTTTACTTTTTTAAAATTAATAGCCAAGCCTAACCTCCTTTTCGATAGTTAGGCTCATTTAGTATTGGAGCAAAAGATTGCTCCCTGCTCCAGTCGTCTAGTTCTTGCTTGTTAAAAACAACTCTACCCCCGTGCTTCCTGAACGGGATTTTTCTCTGATGTACCCACGTATATAGAGTAGATTTTGTCACTCGTAACAACGACGACGTTTCTTCGATGGTAAGAAATTCACCTGCTATTTTGTTGTCAAAGAGCGATGTGGTAGTATATATCCTGTTGTTATCTTTTTTCATACCACAAAGATAAGTCTTGCTGGTTAACAAAACTGGAGGTTTTTTCGTTAATTATGAAAAATACAACTATGAAAGATGTTGCGGCTGGTCAAACCATTAAATTATCTAATGCAATAGTAGCCCAGATAAACAAACTGCTTGAGTCAACGGGTTCAAAGGGTAAAGAAGATTTTTTTAGTAGATGTCTGGGATTTAAGGAAACTGATGACAGAGTTAAACCAAGTAGTGCAGAGTCTTTAACAACTCCCAGTATGTTGTCCGAAAGAGGCTTGAACGAGGTTGTGGTTGATAGACTAGAAACTTATCTAGCTAAAATAAAAGAAGAGGATATTAAGAAAATCGTTGACGAGATACTAAAGCTTAATAAAGACCTTCAAAAATATATCAGTATTAACAAAAAAAATATTTTAGATAGTCTTTTCCTTTTTTATTTTTACGAAGGCAACTTTGACGACAGAATAAGAGCGGATGAAATATTACATGACCAAGATAGAGTTAAATGTGTTTTGATTTCCTCGGTTTTGTTTTTATTGTATTATTATAAAGATAATTTAGAGGCTGACTCAGAATGTCCAAGTTTAGAATATTTAGTTACTAGGATAAAAAAGGACTACGATCACTACAAAGGATTGTTCCCGACAGTGTTTATGGAAGAAGGCTTTAATATGAAAGAAAATATTAATTACGATACTGAAGCTGAGGCAGTACGAATTAATAGAGAGGACACATATTTAGTATATGAACAGATTAATAACGACAACGTGCTGTTAAAATTACTAAAGAGTTGCTTGGAACAAGGCTTAATAACGACTTGGAACATCTATAAAGATACAGAATGTAACCGTGTAGTTTGTGATAAGTATCAACCCTCATATAGCGTTCAACCGCCTACTGATATTATCCGTTGCGATATGGCAAACGATAGCTACAAACTATCATTCATTTTCTAGCTTATTAGAAAATTAACAGGATTTAATCCTAATTTGTTAACGATCAATTTCTATATTGCTCCTGTAAAAAAACAGGAGGTCCCTAAAATGAACGTACCAGTAAAAAGACAAAAGGCCCAAAGAGAAGATAAAGAAATTTTTAACGACGCTGTAATCAAAAACGCTGTAATTTTTGGTATTGATCACTATGCCGAACTTATTGCCAAGGGAAACAAATCAGGCTCTAGCCGGATCAACTCTTCTATAAAGAGCACAGACGCTAATGCGGTATCATTAGAGGTTATTAAGGAGATTAACAAAAAAGCTAGTGAGCTAGAGGAGTTAACGGCAAAGTTCATTGTTAACACCAAAAAATTTGGGATACTGCTCAGACTGGTAATAGCGATGCTGTATTCTCTGTACAAATATAACGGCAATAAGGACTTTTATGTTGATCTTACCAATAGGTATGGGCTTAATAGAAATAGCGTCGAAACATGGTTGGCCGATGGGCGTCTGCTTCAAGACTATGCGATGCACTTGTGTTCCGTGTCCGGACACGGGGCGAAAATATTAGATCAGCTATGTGAAATCCATCCATATACGATTAATACTCTGCGTCGACTATGGATAAAAAAAATAGCAATGGAGCTTTTGGGCAAACCCGAAATAAAAACATTAAACAAAAGGCAATTGTTGAACTTAATCGGTGCGGTGAATAAGGGAAAAATAGAAATGGAAGATATTGACGACGAGATACAGAATATACAAAATAATGTAAACCCAAGACAAATTAGTTACAGCGACGACAACAACACTTGCTTCAAACAGGCCTTAAGTAATATTGTTGTGATAAGTGACGTATCTGAAGATGATATTCCGTCGTTAGAAATGGCCTCCTGTTGGTGGCAGACAATTCAGCTCATGAACTATTTCTTGGAAAATCCTGATAACGCCATAACAGTCTATCTCCTAAAACATCAACCTGAACTTGAGGAGGTAATGAAAAAATGAGTTATCACTTCCACCACGTTATTACAGACATGCTTCCGTCAGATACCTTAAAGACTCTTTGTAAAAAAACAAATGTAAGATTTTTGCATTCCATCGCGTCAAACAACAAGGATATTTTGAACCTGCTTGGAAGGTTCCCTAATATAAGAAAAGAAATGATTCTTGATAGCGGGGGGTATTCCCTATTTGGTGACCAGTGCAAGTTGTTTGACATAAATGAGCATGTTTTAATGAGAATAGAACAGCGACTTAATCCTGATATTATGATCGGCCCAGACTTTCCGATATACGGGAAATACGAGTGGAGTCTAAAACTAACATCTTTCAGAACAAAACTTTTTCATTTAATAACAAAAAACATAGATTTAAAATCAAAGTACTACGATGCTATTCAAGGGGAACTTAAAGTTAATGGTGAGTATTCCCTTAAGGAAAGAAGCCATTGGCTGGAGGAAATAACAAAAATATCAGGTAACAGAATTTATGGATACGCTCTTGCAGGTCTGATAAATTCATCGCTGAGTGAGTTAGCCTATTTTGGTATGCAGCCGTGGTCTATAGGGTGTAAGAATGTGCACATCTTGGGTGTTGGGTCAATCGAAAGCCTAGCACTTTTTGTCTATATGGGGAACCATTGTTACAATAATTTTAGTTCAGATGCGAAGTCATACACTATTGACGCTGGTGTTCACCTAAACATGCTTAATCCTAAAGGGGTTAATGAAAAGCCTGGGTCTCTGACTCTACTCAAGACTAATTATCAGAAGTATGAAGAAAAGGATACAGACTGTAATTGCGATATTTGCAAACATTATAGGAAAAAGTATTCTACATCTGTATATGGTTTAGCAGAGACAAATGCTGAAGGAGATGATGCAAAGATAGCATTACTTAGAGCTTGGGTTATTGGACACAGCGTCTGCCTTGTTCAAAACTACCTAAGTGAACTGGGTGGTTTGGTCGATAATAAAACTGCCTACATAAGTTATCTAAAAGAAAAAGGCTTTGACGATGTGGTTGAAGCAATATCTTTAGTAGATCGTCTTGTTCTAGATGGGAAGGATAGTTATGCAGGTAATATATCGTTGCTCAAATAAAGCGAGGAATGCGGTTGTTGGTATTTAGTTATTACGTCGCTGTATGTTATGCCCCATATTATATCTTATATTATTATATTAAATATTAAATATATATTATTTCTTAATTACTATTACTTCTAATCCTTTTCTTATCCTTTTACTTACTATCTGTCCTTTTCAATAACCAGCCTCAATCAAAAGTCAAAACCAGGGGTAACCGAGAGGTAATCATGAAATTCAGGAGCTATCTAACAACATCAGACAGATACAATTTTTTAGTGGATAACATTCGAATTAATTTCTACGGCACAGCTCAATTCAAGTATCATCGTCCTAAACTGGATGAGAAAGGAATTGCTTATTCCGATATACCTAGAAAAATCAAAGTTGATGGTCGTGTAATTGTTCTTTCTAAGAAAGGAATAGACATTCTCATCAGACATAGTTCTTCATTTAACGCTAACACTTTTCTAAGGTATCATTTAATGTCGCTGTTCAAGGTATCTAGAGACATGAGTACGTATGAATACCACACCAATGTAATTCCATATGAGTTAAGATTGAAGGCTAAAGAGAACGGGTTTTCTGTCTCAAAACTAAGAGATATTGTTTATGAGGAAATATATCGTCAAATCCTAGAAACAAAAAAGTGGTTAAAAATGGAGTTAAAAGCCTTTGATATTAATGTCGAGGATTTTGATACATCTATCTATTGTATAGAAATAGACTTTGACATCATAACGCCACCTAATGAGCACCTCAACAAGAACGAACACATAATGACAAATTTTAACAACGCTGTTAAGAAAATCATCACCGGCCAATATGTATCAGACAAAGGAGAGACTATCTTAAAAATAAACACCGTAGCAGGTGTAACCAGTGACACTGAACCTGATAGACTCACGGGGTGTCTTCTCGATAAATCTACGATCAAAATATATTATAAAGCTACTTATCCTTTAGCGAGCATAAACAGGGCAGAGAGAAGCTTCTATAGAAAACAAGTCAAGCTCTACACCGATAGTGGTTCCAATGTTTTTAACAGCAAACAAGAGTTGATCGACATGATTACAAAGCTAGGGCACGTTACTTTCGATGAGTTTTATCCAATTCTAAGCGTACCATCACATTATTCTGACGAGGAACAAGTAAACATAGCCAAACAGTTTATTAAGAACCTCTACGGTTATCTTTGGGAAGAAGCCTTTGAGGCACTTCTGGGTGGTAAATATTCCATCCATACGGGCATCAAAGGTAAAGCCCCTAAGAAGCTTGCTGAGAAAACCCGTAGCATTTATCGAGACGCCCCTGACACTCTACTGGTGAAGAAAAGTTGTGGTGTCTATACTTTAAATTGGACGTGGATACTATCTAAGAAACTGTAACTCTTACCTCTTTTAAGTTTTCCTTTCGAGTGTTTCCTTCATATAATAGTGATCTTAGAAGGTAAAGCACACGGGAGGTATTAAAATGAAAGCTAAGACTAGCTATATTCAGTGGCTTAAAGATTTTGCTTCAGAATTTGCAAACCAATACCGAGGTAAAACTTCCTATAGTTCAAAGTATGGGAATTCAAGGAAAACAGACACAGGAGGTTATTCTATTAGTCTTGATATTGTAATAATTGAATTTTGGCTTGATAGATATATCACACTTAAAACTAGCAATGCTCGACTACTTTGGATAGGTATTAGTTTTACTGGAAAGGAATTCAAGGAAATAATTGAAAGAAGAATTCCTCGTTTACCAAAAATTGGTGACGATGATGTAAAAAAAGACAGCGGTGTGAATTATTTAGTTCCAAATACAGCTAAAAAGTTTAAATCAGGTAAAACAGTTTTTGAATATTATGAAAGACAACAAAGGGGATATGTTGGGAAATACTTTTATAAACACGAGAATCCTCATTGCAAAAATTCTGCTGTTGAGATTAATGTACTAGTGAAGAAAAGTTGTAAGTACATAGACGGTCTCATGACTAAGTTACTCAACGATAAAGAATTCCAATTACTCTGTAATTTAAAACTTTAGTTATTAACCAGTCTCTATTTTACACAATACTTTATATTAATGCGATGTAGTTACCTTTGTAGAAACTGAAGTGCAAACAGTATTTTTTGTTCTTCTTGTCATATCTATCAAAGATTAAGTTACAGATGTTGTTTCTACAAGGTATTTAGTTTTATGTGGTGAGTGTTAACTACTAAGTTGGTTAATTATCAAAATTACTAACTGATAACTCGGTTTGTCATTGCTCGTTGAAAGCTTCTGGCGATAATCGAGGGCATGCTAAAGTTAAATGAATGGACTTATCAAAAACAAGATAAAATAAATGATGGTTCAGGGATATATGTCTTATGCTCTAGCAAGGGTATTGAAAAGCTAAATAATAACGATGAATGTGGTGTGCTATACATAGGACAGGCAAAAAATATTAGTGCAAGACTATACGTTTCTCAAGGTAAAGACTGGGTAGACAAGAAATGGGAAGGCTTTCATTTTACTCACTGTATCTTATCCTATGTATTAGATTTCAAAAATGAAACTGAGATTAAGTTTTTTCAATCTTATCCAGAAAAACAGCGAATCGACGCTGGAATGTTAAAGGGAGCTAAACCGAGACTTTTTTATTCTTACTGCGAAGCTCCAAAAGTTGAAGAAGCAAGACTACTAATTGGTCACATAATGAAGTATGGACAATCTCCCTCACTCAATTCTTCATCTTTAAATTGGGCAAATGAATATAAGAGTAAGAGAGACCATGAGTATTATTGGGGCAAAAAGACGTTTGATATATACGAGAAATTTGAAAAAGGATTATTTCGCTATCTGATAAAATAAGATAAATTTACATGATTTAACTACGATAAAATCTGTAAATTGACTCAATTATTTGATACAAAAACCGATAAAAACCTTGTAAAAGCACATGCTTTTGACCATAATTTTCGCGATTCCTAACATGTTCAATGGTTTTGTATGTCGATGGTGGTTTTAGGTATTATCTTTGTGCTACTATGAATAGTTTTATATCCTTAGAAGTTGAGGTTCCAACGGCAAAGTTGAAGTCACACTTGAGGTGACCCTTTATGTCAGCAACGATTCTTATTACCTGTTCAAGTGGAGTTTTTTTAGAAATTTCGATATGAAATAACGCATGAGTCAAATGTGAGTTTGCTTTGATGCCGGCATCTTTTATAGTTGCTTTTACCAACGATGTGATGTCTTTGCTGTCGCTTATGACGGATTTCCCAACAAGGTAGTTTATTTTCGAGTTGCTATAATCATTTAGGTAAACCTCGTCGATGGAGATGAAGTTTTCCCCATCCATCATCTTCTTAAAAATGTTCTTTAACTCTTTTTTTTTAGTCTTCATTTTCTGCCCCCCCTTTTTTTTTATCCAAACATTTTCCCGTCTTTTGTGTCAGCAATTATCTCGTTGTTTAGTAATAGTTGCCAATGAACAGCTTTTCTATCCTTGTATTGTTTCATAGAGAATCCAAATGTTTTAAAGACATCATTCCCCTTAAGATTTTTTAGTATGACAGCTTTGTTCTTGTTATCTAGTTCTTTACTCCTCAACAATCTCGTAAAAGCATCTGTTGTATCTTTGTTTAATAAATTTAAAACTTTATTACACCGATAATGAAGAGCTGTTACGATAGATTTTCCATTTTGTTCACCTGTCTTTGTGGAAGTTCGATATAGTATGTCTTTCAAATAAACCCTAATTGCCTTTTTCCATTTATCAATTGCTCTGTTCTTCGGGAACAAAAGAACTTTTACCATATCTTCTGCCAGTACTCTGGTGACGTTGGTTGGTTGTAAAATCGATTTCTTATAGACAGAAATGTCATGAAATTTATGCTTACGACAGGGGAGTGGACGTACTGTTTTATATTGGCATTCATGTTCGAATACAGGTTTTTTATAACGGGCATTGTTCTCATTATTGCAGCGACCAAAATCTTTAAACGGCAAAACCAAATAGTGTATACAACGAACACGGTCATCGGTAGTAATTTTTTTTGTAGAGCAGTTATTTGTATTACAAATTGGTATTTTTTTCTTCTTATCAATTTTTCTTGCCATAGACTCTGTCCTCCTTCATTTCTATTTGTATGCGTGTGAATGCGTTTTCCCCTACTTAAAACTTGAGACGATTGATGCTATCAACATAAAGATAAACAGACCAATTATGAGGCCTAGTGCACATAATATTCCAACTACTGCAGCCATTATAAATATTGCTGCGATTGAACTCCAAGTTGGAGGTTTTTTTGCATTAGGATTAAATCTCCAGATAATTGCACTAACAAATGCTATGATCCAACCAGATAAGTAAATCCATGCAAGATTGTTGCTTAGCCAATCCAATACGGTGCTGTGGCCCCAATCTAAACCAAGCAGCTCTCCTCCAATAGGAATTACAAATAGCATACAAAATACAGCCAATACAAAAAGACTAACAGAACCAATCCAGCCAATCCAAAAAGGTAGTAAAGTAAAATAGTAATTCTTTTTTCTTTTTCCTGTTCTTACTTTTTCCATTTTTACTTTCATTGCATCTTTTGCTTCTTTATGTTCTCCAAAAGGAATTACGTCGTTTATCGCTGTTTTATGAGTTTTGATAATAGTTTTTCGTCTAAGTTTAATCTTTGGTGTTATAGAAGATGTTTCATTAATGTCGGTAATAAAAACTTTTTTCATATAACCTCCAAGTAATTATGATAATAAAATTTTAATTCCACTAGCCTGAGAAGTCTCTTTCTAAAAGTTCGAAGTGGGCGTAGTGGATTCTGTCTTTACATCCATCGATTAGATATGTGTTGCCGTCGAATTTTTTACTTGTGCAAAGAGCTCCTGCTTTTAAGACCATGTTGTTTTCTACGCCGATGTAACGTAACTTTCGAACACATTCTTTGTCGGGGTAAAGAAAACAAATTAAAGGCAGTAACGTAGAATGAACAAGCTTTCTCCAAAGCCGAACGACAGGGCGTATTTTTCGATATTTAAGTAACCCTACAATAAGGGTGTACCAAAGAAAGAAGTATACTCGGTTAAGCTTGTCGTAGAGACAAGGCGTATGTTTGCTTTTTATCGATTTCATATATACCCGCTTAAAACTAAAAATATTTTTAACTATTGTTGTACAATTGTTAGTGGTGTATTGAAAATTACTTTTACTCCTGAAGTAATGTAATCAATAGGAGCTATAGGCTGTAAATACTCGTCCTGTCCTACACTCATAATAGTACAACCCGCTAAACTATTAGCAGCTACCTCATATTTGCTAAGAATTGCATAGTTGGCGCTGGTAGCCCCTGTTGTATGATATACTGTGTTAGCATAAATTCCTGGTCCTACGAATGTTACATAGTTAGACATTACTGGAAGTGCTGCACCCATTTGAGGGAGTCCACTGAGAATTATATAAGGAGTACCTGTACAATTAGCAGTTGTATAAAAGAATGTTGCATTTGGATATTGCCAAACTTTACTCTCGTTAAGGTAATCAATTGTGTAATTGTTTGTCATTCCATTAACTGCATTGATATCTGCAAAATATCCTTGAGCTGTTAAGGCTGTGTAGTAACCATCATGTTCGCCTAGTAATAGTCCAATATTAACTCCCCCACTAACTCCATTAATAATTTCAGTCTCTTGAACGTAGTAATTCATACCATTGGTGCCATTGGTACCATTAACTCCGTTTGTGCCATTAGTACCATTGGCACCATTTATTCCGTCGGTACTATTGCAAATATATCTAACCGCTAAAACTTCAGAAGCATCTAGTCCGCCGTTGTCATTGGTATCAAGACCCGTTTCAATTCTTTGTCCTCCATTGGCACAATTTGTACTATCTGGTTCAGCGCTAATGTTGACTAAAGCGTTGTGTCCATTAGTACCAGTTTGCCCATTAAGTCCAGTCGCTCCATCTACTCCAGTTTGTTGACTAGAATCACAAGAAGCCATTACCAAAATCGCAAAAGTTAAACTTAGCAATTTATTCATAGTTTTTTCCTCTCTATTTTGTTTTTACTTTTTTTACTGTTATTTCATACAGGCCCGTATGGATCTCTGTCTTCTCTAAAATACTTGAAATAAGGCTTGTCGGATCTTCTTCGCCGTATAACAAAAAATAGACAGATACATTGAAGTAATTTGATAGTTTTTTTAATACCTGTGGGTCTCTGGGCATTCTCGATGACAACCATTCTTGGATAGAGTTATATGAAATATTCAAGTCCCTCGACAGTTTTTTCCCTGTCAGGTTTTTTTTCTTCATTAACTGTTTTAACCTGTCACCGAATTCCATATATCACTCCCTGTATCATCCCCTTATACGCTATTAGCAAGATTACCTTCAAGCTTAACCCGAGTTATCACTAACTAATTCCGAGTACTCATTAAGTTATTCACGATAATTCACTACATTTTTGAGGTTTTATATTAAAACACCGTCGATTTTAAATTATTCCAACGTCTTAATATATTTATATACCCCACTGTGATTTCCCTTATTAGAAACTAAAGTTTAATATTGGACTTTATATGCAGGTGATTTATCGAGGTCGTTTTTGTTCTTATCATAGATGCTGGTCGTCTGGATACTTGAGTGACCTACGAAGTTTGCGATATCGCGAATAGGAATCTTGTTATCCAAGAGATGTGTTATCACTGTTGCTCTACAACTATGGGGACTAACGTTTTTATCTATTCCAGTTTTTGAAGTATAAAACCAAACTAGGTAATTCACCGTCGATGTATGGAGCTGCTTGTCCGTGCTCTTGCTGAAGTTATTTCTTATTGGCTGGAAAAGAAAACTGTCTGGTGTGAAGTCTTTTAAGCATTTGGTTTTGTATTCATCGACGACGGTTTTAATCCAAGGAGTAATAGGCACCTTACGGTATTTATCTCCTTTCCCATGTAATGTTAAAGTTAAATGATTCCTTTCGTCGTTGAAGTCTTTTATTCTGATATTGGTTAATTCGGATTTTCTTAATCCAAGGTAAAATAACATCACAAGGACCGCATAGTGAAGCGACCCCGACAGAGTATCTTTTTTAGGTAAAGCGAGAATAGTACGAACCTCTTCATCTGTAAAGGCTGAAGTACTAGAAATTTGTTTCCCCTTTGGAAGTTGTACATTTAATAAGGGGTTACGGTCTATTAAACCCTCATGAAAACACCAGGTCATCAGAGCGCGCATTGAGACCATTTTTCGCAGCACACTGTTGCTTTGAAGTTGTCTTTCATTTATGAGCCAGTCTCGATAAGTTCTAAAATGATTAGACGTGATCTCTTTTGGATGTTTAAAACTGTAGCCTTGCTCTTTACAGAACATTAAGAATTGTTCAATGTCTTTTGAATATGCAAGCTTGGTGCAAGGTGAAAGATAGTTTTTTGTGAACAACTCAATCAACTGGCTTATAGAATTATCTGACACATGTGCCACATCTGTCGGATTTTTCTTTATGACCATTAAATTGTATCTCATTTTTTTACCCCCTTTTTCTAAGCAAAACTACTCTATATATTATTAATTATATAGAGTAACAGCGACCTTATGGTTTTTAGATTCATTGGCACTTTAGCTTATCGATATTTTCGTAGACAAAATCTTCCATAGCTTGATCTTTTCTCATGTCTCCAAAAGTTCTATACTTAACTAATTCTTTGGCAAAGGTTCTGCTTATATGACCCTCCTTAGTAAAATGTTCAGCAAGTTCTTCGTCGGAGGAAGATTCATCATTAGTTAATAAATCTAATATCCACACAATTTTTCTAGTATCTATTTTTCCCATAGTGCCTCCCTAATTAATACTCATCTGCCCTCATAAGAGTCATAACCCTGTTACCGTCCTCTTTAAAATATTCATAGTTGTCATCGTAGTAGTCTATTTTGAAAAAGAAAGCTGTTCCCTGAACAACAACCTTTCCGAAGTCGTGTTCGCTGTAAGGGTCATTTCCTTCGTTAAAAGTATTAAATTCTTTAACTGTTCTTATGAGCTCTTCCACGTGAGTGGCATATTGAACTCCCTGAGTGAACAAAACTTTACCGCCAACGAATGTTTTTCTAAAAGCATCATTTTTACGTCGTATAGTATCTTTCGTAGTGTCTTTAGTTATTGTCTCCATCTTTAGCCTCCTTATTTTCTTTGGTGTTATAGTTTGAGATAAAAGACACATCTGTTGCTAAGATCTCATAGCTTCGTTTTGTTCCTCTCTTGTCAATTAAACTTCTGATTTTTCCCTCAACAAGAACCATGCTTCCTTTTTGCAACATCTTTTTGCAAGCATCGGCAGTTTTTCCGTATGTTATAACTTTATGCTGGTCGGTGCGTTTGATTTTCTCTCCAGCTGCATTTTTTATAAACTCGTTAGTAGCTATGTGAAAAGTAGTTGTTTTCTTTCCTTTAGCTGTTTCCCCCGACGTTGGGTCGTCGCTCAGATGTCCCATTAAGACAACTCTGTTTAAATTGTTCATGTATTTGCCTCCTTTTAAAAACTAATTCCAACCGATTGACCTTTTTATTGATCTATATGCATTTGTTCCTGGTTCCGTTTCTGTCAAACTCAACTCGTCCAACATCCTTCCAGCTCTGAAGTTTTGATATCCTGCGAACCCAACACCTTCTTCTATGTATTTATGAAAAAATTCTAGCTGAGGGAAGATCTCCGAAATTTTGCACAATCCTTCGCTAATTGGAGACCATGCTGTTTCATAATCAATCTCAACCTTTGAGATACCGTTTTTGTAATCCTTTCGGGACGTAATTATGCATTCACACAAGTCCCATTTGGAACCCCAGTGGGCAAGGCGCCAATGATACCCGTCTTCTCCATCAAGTAATTCTTTGGGTACTGGGACCAGTTTACCAAGTGACACCGGCAAATTTTTGTCCTCTCCTTCTCCTTTTGCTTCCTTCAAAAACCTGTCAATCTCTTCCTTTTTTCCTTTTATAATCATTCTGTTTTCACACCAATTTGGCATACACCCTCCTTGATTATTATTTTTTCCAGATAAACCAGTTGCTGTTAAAGTCGTTAATGTAAGTTGATGATGGTGTCTTTAAAGTCAGTCCATGTTTTGATTTTTGATAAAGTCGTAATAACTCTTCTTTTGTTTTTACCAAAACACATTCATTGAGCTTTATGTTGACGTTGTGGATGGGAACGATTTGTTTCAGCTTTTCTAATCTTTTTACAAACGGTGTTTTATCCTCGTAATCTGTTACTTTATAAAAAGCATCAAAGGCAAAGTAATCTGTTGCTACAAAGATGAGGCTTTTACATAACTCGTCTAAAATTTCTTTTGTAATCGACTTAGTTTTGTAGTTTAGATAATGAAGATACGGTGAAGTAATAACACCATCTATAATTCCACTTTTTACATTTGGCAGAAACTCTTTTGCGATGAATTTAAGGATAGGATATTTTCTAGAATTATCCGTATAGACAACAACATCGTCGCCCTTAATTACAATGCCCATTCTTATTCCATCAACAACGGGTTCAGCAAATATGGGATATTCTACGTTATCAGAACTCCCGAGGGAACTAGCTACAGCCAGCCCCCAACGAGGAATAAGGTCATCCCAGATGTTGTTAATAATAGCCCAGCTGACCCCAACAGAAAGCTCTCTGTTAATAATTCTTGAATACCATTTTTGTTCAAGCTCAGAGCACATGCTCATAAACTCCACTGCAAGCGTTGAGTGTTTAATGAATCCTAAATCGTCATTACGAAGCTGTGTTATTAGATTTAGAAAACGAACCCAATTTTCATTAAGGCTTTCATTCCCGACTATTTTAGTATTAGGCTCGTAGTAATAGAAATCCCAGTCGATAGACCAATCGTAACAGAATTTGAACATCTTTTTTAAGAAGAGATTGTCCTTCGCTGAAACCAATAGGGCAGTTCGTTGTTTTCTGTCACGCCCCATTGTTTCGAGCTGTTCTAGGATTTCAAACGTTTGCTTTAGGTAGAGTTCATGAGTCATGATTTGTTACTCCTTTTTTGCCGACGCTGATGATTTGGTGCCTGTTGGCATTGGAATACCTGTTTTCTGAATTCGTCTTTCTGCGTTCTCGAGACTCTCCTCCCCACGACTAACGATGCAGTGAATTTTGGGAACAGTGTCCGTATAGAGCCAACCACGATAAAAATACGAGAATGTAACCGAGGTAGCATCTTCCTTTACGATCTCCTCCACTTCTGGCTGAAAACTTTTTCCTTCCTCCAGTCCGTAAGCCTTTGCAAAATCTGGATGCACCAAGACCGCAATGCGGGTCTTCTTTTCAACTTTTGGGTTCATAAAACTAGTCCTCCTTTGATAAATTGGGCTAAAACTTAACAACTATCTAGAATTACTGTTAAATCTGTTAACCCTATAATATGATTATATAGTATATATTATGATAAATCAAGATAATAATTAATAAAAATCATTAATAATATTAATAAGTTACATAAGAAATTGATGAATTTGGGTAGGGTTTAGGTAGAATATAGGGAGTTTAAATATAAACTTTTACTCAATGATTTTAATGTGTTAGGTCAAGTATTTATGGATTTCTAAAGTAAAGGTTGGGGAGTGGTCAAGGGTGCGTGACCAGGTCTTAATCTCACATGGACAAGGTCTCCATACTTTAGCTAACTCATTAATATTATTAAGAATAAGTTTAAATTTAAGGTTTTCTAAACTGTTGAGCCTACAGGGGGGGCAGGTGCCTTGCCACAATTTTATGCTTGATTTAAAACCTTTAGAACCTAAAAGTAGATTCTTGAAACTGTTTTTTGAAAGGAGCTTATTATGACTGATTCGCCAAAGATGGAAATAGACTGTCCCAAATGCGGAGCTCGGTTTGCTTTAGATGATATATATACATCTAAAATTGAGGATCGTTATAAGAAAGAATTCCAAACGAAAGAAAAAGAGCTTCTAAAAAGACAGGATGAAATTAAAGATAAGGAAGAGCAGTTAACAAAAACCAAAGAATCATTAGACGATGAAATAAAGAAAGGCATTGCTAAAGAGCGTGAAAAGCTCACTTCTCAAATTAAATTGCAAGCCAAGGAAGAAGTTACTGTTGCATTAAGAGATTTAGAGCAACAGCTACAAGATAGAAACAAAAAGCTTGATGAGGCAAATCAAAAAGAGCTAGAATTTATACAAAAAAGAAGAGAAATAGAAGATAAAGAAAAAACACTCGAACTAGAAATACAGCGTCAGGTTGATGTTCAATCCAAAAAGACCAGTTTGGCTACACAACAAGAATATGACAACAAAATAAAGCTGATGCAAAAAGAACATGAAACCAAAGAAGAAAGTTTAAAACATAAAGTTGAAGAACTTAGTAAGAAACTTGAGCAAGGTTCTCAACAAGCTCAGGGAGAAGCATTAGAACTTGCTTTAGAAGATGAACTAAAATCATTATTTCCATTCGATACAATCGTTCCTGTACCAAAGGGTGTAACTGGAGCTGATTTAATTCAAACTGTAAATAATCATCAAGGTAAGTCGTGTGGAACTATTATCTGGGAATTTAAAAACACCAAAAACTGGACAGACTCTTGGATAGGGAAACTTAAAGACGACCAAAGGCAAGTCAAAGCGGATATTGGAATTATCCTAACATCGACACTGCCAAAGGATGTTAAAACCTTTGAATATGTAGACGGCGTTTGGGTTACTAACATAATTTCATATGTCGGTTTATGTAAGGCGATCAGAATGAGTCTAATACAACTCTATTCTACAAAACAAGCTAACCTTGGTAAAAACGAAAAGATGGAATTCATATTCCAGTATCTATCTGGTAATGAGTTCAAACAAAGGATACAGACCATTGTAGAAGCTTTCCAGTCTATGAAAATGGATCTCGAAAAAGAAAAGATAGCGATGACTAAGATATGGGCTAAACGAGAGAAAGAAATACAGCGAGTAATTGCAGGTACTATGGGTATGCATGGAGACTTGGAAGGTATTATAGGGAATACTCTTCCTAAAATAGAAGGCGTTGAGCTTGATGCTTTATCTGAAAGTACAACTGTTTTTATTGAAAAAAATATGGAATAGAAAAACTTTATAATCGTGGAGACTAGTTTATGGAAAACAAATATTCAAAAGGTTCTGAATGGAGAAAATGGGATTTACATCTACATTCTCCCAAAACATTCCTAAATAATGGCTTTAATGATTGTAGCGTTAGTACGTTTGTACAAAAAATAGTTGATGAAGGACTTATTGCTGTTGGATTAACCAATTATTTTAGATTTGACCCAGACGAATTTAATTTAATCAAAAAGGATCTGAATGAAAAAGGGATTTGTGTTTTCCCTAATTTGGAATTTAGAATTCAACCTCAAAATAAGGAAAAAGAAGAGCTGCATATCCATATATTGTTTTCTGATAAAGTATCTCTAGATAAAATTACAGGTTTTCTGGGAAGACTTAAAACAATAGACGGTAAGTATTGTAAAGATTTGACAGAAAGTGATATTAAAACGACATCGGTTACTCTCAGTGAAATAACAGATAGACTCAAAGAAGATTTAGGTATTTTATGCTTAAAAGATTATTTGATTGTTGCATGCCCGCGTGGCCAAGGGAGTTTTAGGCCATCAGATAACGATGATGGTAGAAGTAACACTCTTGCTATTGCAGTTGATGAAGCTGTTCACCTGTTATTTGGAAATGCAAATGATTCTGCCTTCTTTTTGAATGAGGTTAGGTATGAAGGAGCGTTAGCTAAGCCAGTTCTTTTATGTTCTGATTCACATAGTTTGGATATTATAGGGACGAAGTTTTCTTGGATTAAAGCAGATCCTACTTTCGAAGGGTTGAAACAAATTTTAAGAGAACCCAAAGATAGAGTGTATATAGGTGATACACCTCTAAAATTAGAATTAACCCATAAATACAAAACAAAATATATCGAAAAGGTTTCAATTAAAAAGGCACAAGGCTCATCGTGTAAGGAGCATTGGTTTGATAGCGACGTTGAACTTAACTCAGGATTAGTGGCAATTATTGGAAATAAAGGGCAAGGCAAAAGTGGTTTTGCTGAAATAATAGGGCTTTTAGGAAGTTCTAAAAACTATAAAGATTTTTCTTTTTTGAGAGATGAAAGGTTTAAGAAAAACAAGCTGGCTGGTAATTTTGATGCAAGTATTAAATGGTTAGATGGAAAAGAAAATCCTATGAATTTAATGAAGGAGCCTACTCCTGTGGATGAAGAGAGAGTTAAGTGTATTCCACAGAATTATTTAGAAAAATTATGTAATGATTTAGATGGAAAGTTTCAGGGAGAGGTAGATTCTGTTATATTTTCACATATTGATTCTTCAGAAAGATTAGGAAAGTCAAGCCTTAAGGAATTAATTAATTACAAAACGTTGACCATAGATAATAAAATTAAAACAAAAGAAGAGGGTATTTCTAGTCTAAATGAAGAAATAGTTGGTCTAGAAGAGTCATTAAAACCAGAGTGTGTTGAAAAAATAAAAAATAAAATAATTATTATAGAAGAAGAATTAAGATCTCATTATTCAATAAAGCCTCAAAAAGAGTTGCCTGCAAAAGGGAATTTGGAAGTCGAGGCTAAACAAAAAACACTGCAGGCTGAGTTAGCTAAACTAAACAATGAAATTAAACAATTAGAAGAAAAAATCAAAAATACTAAGAAAGAGCAATTAGGAACTAATGAAAACATTGAAAAATTGAAAATTATTAAAGGTAAAGTAGAGGGATATGTTGCGAGGTATAGTACTTTAAAAGAGGATGTAAAAGACGAGCTATTTGCCCTTCTTGGGATAGAGTTGGCTGATATAATAAAAGTTGACCTAAATCTTGAGAAAATTAGCTTAAAACTTTCAGAGTTGAATTCTTCTAAAATAGAGGTTTCTAAATTATTAAACATAGATTATAAAAATGCAGTCGAAGAAGATATAAATAAAAGCTTGTTTAAGCTGCTAGACGAAGAACAGAATAAAAAGGGAGATGTCCAATTGCAAGTAGATGAACCTGCAAAAAAACATCAAATATATATAGATAGTTTAGCTGACTGGCGTCAGAACTTTCGGAAGAAATATGCAGAAAAAAAGGAAGGGAAAAAAGAGTTACAGCATATTGAAAGTACACTTCCTAAAACACTAAAACAAGCCAAAGAAGATCGAAAAAAACTAGTTTTAGAACTGTTTGGTTTGCTCAGAGAGAAAATCGGAGTTTATGAAATATTATATAAACCAGTAATAAGTTTTGTGCAAAAAGAACGTGATAAAAACGAACATATGGATCTGAACTTTTCTGCTGAAATTATGTTGTGTCCAGACTTTGTTACCAGGTTTCTTTCCTTCATAGATAAAAATAGGAAAGGTAGCTTTCAGGGAGTTGCAGAAGGGCAAAAACGGTTAAGACAAATAATTCAAAAGTATAGTTTTTTAAGCGACGATGAGTCTGTAGATTTTATAGAAGAAATTTTTTACTGTTTAAATGAGCAAACTGATTCTGACCAAAAAACTACAAGGGTTATAGAAGATCAACTTGTTAAAGGTATGGCTAGAAAAGAGTTATATGAATATTTTTATTTGTTGAAGTTTTTGAAAATTGATTATCGTCTGAAATGGGGTGATAAGCTTCTTGAGCATTTATCTCCAGGCGAAAAAGGGGCTGTTCTTTTGATTTTTTACCTTTTGATAGACAAGGGTGATATTCCATTAATTATGGACCAGCCAGAAGAAAATTTGGACAATGAGTCCATTTATCATCTTTTAGTTCGATATATTAAACAAGCAAAAAATAGAAGACAGATATTTATTGTCACTCATAATCCAAATCTGGCTGTAGTATGTGATGCAGAACAAATCATTTGTTGTAGCCTTGATAAGAAAGATGGAAATAAGGTGAGTTATGAAACAGGTAGTATTGAAAGTCCTAAAATAAAAGAACGGATTATAAATATTTTAGAGGGGACAAAACGAGCTTTTGGTAACAGGCAAGCAAAATATGAGTTGTCTGTTAGATAATTTATAATAAAAAATTATTTTTTAACTCCTCTGGTGTAAGTATTCCTATATTTTTGTTCCTAATATTAACGACTGTTTGTTCACTATGGTTAATATCGTAATTACAAATAACTTTGAATACTTGTCTTGAGCCTCGTAGCCCCCACTTGCCGGAGACAAGTTCTAGATATTCGTTCTCGCAGAGTTCGTAAAGTTCGTTTCTTAGATTGGTACTGTTTTTAAGATCTACGCCTAAAACTATTGCTTTCTGTTGGATGTCCTTGATAGTAAATCCAATTTGGTCTAGGTCGAAGTTTTCTGCTTTTATATCGTCCTGAATGAAACAACATATTTCTAGAGCTTTAAAAGCTCGAGGTGATATCTCATCAAGGGTGTTTCTTAATATAGGCAACAGGTAGTTATATGCAAGTTCATAGTCCTTAATATCTGCCTCTAGATATGTGCCAAGTTCATCAGTTTTAGCTTCCTTTTGGTTCTGCCTTAGAAAAGCTATTACTTGTATGAACGATAAAAATCTAGACAAGTCTCGCCTATTCCTTGTAGTGTTTTCTGGAAACTCTAGAAGTCCAGCATAGGGAATTATTATCTCAATAGGATTTAAAAGTCGTTGAGCAGTTTTAATAACGTCCATTAAACGTCGTCTATCTTTTTCAGCAAACTTCCATTCACGGCTTTGAGTGTGGCGGATAAAATCACAGACCTTTTGTGTTTGGCTTACACTTTCATTTACATAGAGACTAAAGACACGGGTGCTGTTCTCGTTATGAATAGAGCTTTTAGTCGTAGTTATGATGAATACTGATTTGCATTCGACAGTGCTTACAGCATTTTTTAGTTCTCCGGTCTCTTCGTCTCTTATGGTATAGCCCCTTGTTATTTTACCTTCGCTCTGGGCTGTTCTTATCGTGTATTCAATATCAGCGGCACCTTCGTATTCAGCGATAGATATTACTTTGCCAACTAAATCATTTTCAGGTCTATAATCAAGTGCTCTACTACTTAGGGAAGAGTATTCTAATACTTCTTCTTCTGGAACAGTACTCAGTACTTTTTTTACAAGTTCAGATTTGCCAGAAGCACTTTGTCCAAACACTACGGCGTGAATTTGTTTTTCAAGTTTCCTTGTTAGCATAAAGAGCCATAGGGCAACCTTGTTTTCTTCTTCACCAATAATGCCAAGAGTAGTTAAATGGGTCTCAAGTATTTTTAACAAATCAGGATTCTTTAAAAACTCCATAGCCTCGTTGTTTAGAGCCTCATCAACAATAGGCAACGGTGCTTCTTTACTATCATCATTGGTCTCTGTTTCGTAAGCTTCATACCGTATAGAGTCTATTACGTTCCTCCAGTCTCTTGATTGTTTAAATCCGACCTCAAGCCAGCGTTCACGCATAAGTCTTATGTAGTCCTCTATCTCAGCCTTTGGACGTTTAGCTATAAGTGGGAGAACAACGTCGTTGATTTTAGACCCAACCAATGGCTCGTCTTTAGGAATAGACATTATGGCCTCCATTATTTCCAACTGATAAGGAGATTTTGCCTTTTGTATGCAGGCAAGGATGTCGTCTTTGGGGATATCAGCCATGAGGCAGTCGTTTAGGTCTTTCTTAGGAAGCTCCACAATGAGTGTTCTGTGTTTGCCAAGTTTCTGGGCAAGTTTCATTGTTCCAGCTCTTCCGACCTCATCCATATCGAGACAGGCGTAGACGGTCTTTGCATGTTCCAAGTCCTTTAGCCACGCCTCTTTAAAACTTTTTGCTCCTGTGCCTACCGCAATGGTAGGGATATTAAGATCGTATGTGTAGGAGGCAAGGCAATCCGGCTCACCCTCGACGATAAGAACGGTATCTTTGTCCTTTGCGGCATCTATGTTGTATAGAATCGTTTCACAGCCCTTTTTGAAGTACATTAGGGTCTTGTCTGCAGTTCTGTATTTGGTGTTGATAAGAAGCCCATTACGGTAATACGGGAACGTATAGATAGTCTTGTCGTCCCTAGTCTTAAAGTAGCCTATTTTAAAGCGCTTTAGAGTGGCAAGATTAAACTTTCTTCCCTCTGTAAGCCATAACAGTGGTTCTGGGTTCTGCAATAGGTAGTGATGTTCAGCTAGGTCTTTGCTGGGGTAGTAGAACGGAGAGGCTTCTCCGTTGACTGTCTTTATTGCCTCTCTATGTGTTATTCCAGAGACAAGCTCCTCGTACTTAATGGCGTTCCCTGCAACCCCGCAAGAAAAACAGTTAAAATAATCTTCTACAGCATTAACTTTGAAGCACCCTCGATGACCACAAAAGGGGCAGGGGTCAATGCCATAATTTGTGCCCTCTTGTTTTAAAGCTAGACCTTGATTGGAAAGATAGTCAACAATGCGCATACACGCCTCCTGTAAATAGTTGCTTTTACGGAAGGGTTATAAAAAATTAGAGCCTGTAGTTGACATTCTTAACCAGAGTGTTAAGATGTAATTACTTAAGAAACAGAGTCAACCAAGATTCTTGTCCCGAGGAGCTACTGCGAATAGTTCTTCGGGATTTTTTATTTCCTCGTCGTAAATAATTTATATTATAAATGAGAATTATAGAAAAATAAAGAGTTATTTTATTTAACAGCAACGTAAAAATTTTTATACAACATTATCCTTGGATTGTGAAGGTATAAGTTGTCCCCTCTTCAATCCAAGTTCCTTCATAATATAAGCGACCAAATCTAGTTATTCCCCCTTTAATATTTGCTGGTATTCCGTTTCTCTCGCTTGTTGTGATTTTCCATTCATTATTATTCATTCTATTGGCGTAGATTAGATATTTATAACTATTTTTAAGAATGTTTTTAGATAGAGATAATACAAACTGCTCCTCGGAATTATTTTCGATTAGCTCCCCTTCACATTTGTCGTTTTCATGATATTCCACATAGAATTTTATGGTTACTTGTTTTCTTTTTACTGGTTTACTTGAAATCATAACTGATATCTTAATATATTATTTTTAATCAATAAAGGAATAATAATTAAGTGTGCAATATATAACAGCGATAAAAATTAATTAACCACTTGTAACTTTTCGATTTTAATACTACGCTATAAGAACGTTAATACTACAAAAAAAGGAGGAATATTTTTATGTCTAAGTATGTCTGTAAGTATTGTGGACAATCTGGTGATAGTCCCTCAAGTGTATGTAGTGGAACTTGTAGTAAATCTCCCACAAAGCACCATGAAATAATATCAGGACAAAGCAACTATGTATGCAAGTATTGTGGTCAATCTCATCCATCTCCATCTTCACTTTTATCAGGTAGTTGTAGTAAATCTCCTCATAAGCATCACGAGCTGGTAGGTTAATGGGATGGGACGTGAGTTTAGTAAACGATAAAAGTACTGAATCCCTAATAATATCTTCTGTAAATTCGGAGTTTATTTCAAGGGGAATTAATATTAGCGATGAATTATTTAATTCTGAAAAATTAGTAGAAATGTACAAGCTGAAGGGAATATCCCATTCTTATTCTTATCCTTATACTCCTAGTCCGGGGGTATATGTCTGGTTAGACACCAAAAAAAATAAAGCTATAAAAGTTGGCAAGCATAACGAGAACGTCGTTAAAAGAGCTTTCGAACATTTTAAAGCCAATACTCATACAGCAGATATTGAAATGCAACCATTTTCACAAAATAATTTTACTGGGATTTTATTACTGGTTTTTTATTTAGATAATAATAACATCCATTGGGTATTAGCACTAGAAGATTATCTTGAAAAAAGTTTGAGGGAACAAAAACTTTTATTAATTCCGTCTAAAAGAAGATGTTAAAACTATATTGACACACTTTTTTTATAACGTTGCTGTGTTAATTCTCTTGGTTCTTTTTGGGCAGGGTTTATGGAGGATTTATTGTTTGTTAGCTAGAAATATCGCTAAGTGTTCGATGCTTAGAGGTTTGGGAACGAACATTTTCACACCAGTAGCTTTTGCCTTTTTCTTATCCTCTGGTAATTGTCTATTAGAATGTATCATGCAAAGAAGTTTTGGATACTTTTGATGTACCTCTTGTAGAAAATCAAATCCATTTTTTATTTGTCCCAAATCTATATCAACAATGGCATGGGTTATTTTTTCCGATTGTAATAGTTTAAGGGCTTCTTCCACAGTGTCTGCATCGTATACAGTTATCATTTTATCTAAGGCTGCATTTTTTTTAATCGTATTCTTAACAGATGCACGATACAAAGTCTCGTCCTCTAATAAAAGAATATTAAACTTTTCTTTTGTATTCAAAGCATTAACAATTGTCTCGATTTCTGTTTCATCTCCTTCTGGTCTTTTAACAATTGCTTCTTTTATGCAGCTTGGAAGATTTTGAACTCCAATCTCAGAAGGGTTTATTGTACTAGATAAAACGTTTGACGAAGGAATAGTTATTATAAACTCAACTCCTGGTTTATTAATTCTATTCCTTGCTATTATTTCTCCATTATGTAGTTTTACGATTTTTTGCGCTGATGCAAGACCAAGCCCAGTACCTTGTGCCTTCCCTTTAGTAAAGAATGCATCAAAGAGATTCGTTAAGTCCTCTGGCTCAAATGGGGGACCATTATTCCCTATGATAATACTTGTTCCGTTACTTCCATCAGAAAGCTTTGAGTCAATAACAGAGATATCAATAACGCTAGCCTTAGCCTCTACGGCATTACTGATTATGTTCCCTAAGACTCGAGTCATACGTTCATCGTTCAGCAATGGTCGATATGTGTATTTTAAATCATATTTAAAGGTTACTTCAGAATTTTCATAACTTTGAGCTGTCTGGCGTATTGAAAAATCGATCAGATTGGTAAGATTTGAGGGCTTTGTTTCTATTTTCACATTACGAGAGAAATCCATTATGTCAGAAAGCATTGATTCTACATTCCTTATTGATTTTTCTATATCTCGTTTTGCCGTTTCCAATTCACCAGGTTCTTTTTTAAATACATCAAACATGTTTAGAACAGTTCGGAGCAAAGAGAAGGGTTTACGAACATCATGAGCTATCATCGCTGACAATTGACCTATAGCAGCTAGTTTGGATTGCTTTAAAATGTGTTCATAGAGAAATAATATTTCTTTTGTTCGTGGGTATACTTTGTCTTCTGTTCCTTTCGTTAAGGACATCAACTTATTAATTTCTGCTTCAAGCAGAATTGAGACCTCTTTCGCCACACCTTTAGCAGTTAAATAAAAAGCGACTGTAATAACTATAAAAAGAACCAGAAACGATAGGAGTATCCTAAAATACCCATTCATGCTTAGTGTTACAAAGAGATTAACACCACCATCTGAGAACCTTAGCAAAAATTGGTTAAAGGATAGCATGACCAGATGACCAAACCAGTAACTTGATTTTTCATTCTTTAGAAAAAGAGGAGAGGTTTTTTCTGCTTTACTGGGATAACTTAATTTTACCTCGTTGTTTTTTGAGTTAATAATAAATATAGAGGAACAGTCAAACGAATTACAAAGCTTTATGTTTTTATCAACCAGATCAGAAGATATTGAATCTGAAAACTTTTGCTCTATAGAAAATTGATTTAGTATTTGTGTAGCGTCGCTGTTCATTCTTATGGCAAAACTGATAAAATAGAGCAAAGTAAATAACAATAGTGCAACAAAATAGATTACAACTATCCGTAAAAGCGTTTTGTGTTTTATTTGGTATCTTACAGTTTCAGAGAAGGTTGGTAGCATTATTCTTTGCTCGCTACGAATAGATAAGTTTGCTCTCTATACTTCCACTTAGTTTTATTATCTATTCCATAATTTTCATCAAGAAAAGATTTAAGTGCTTGTATTTCTGGATTTTCAAAAAAATCAATTCCTTCATTATAAAAAGCAATACCCGCACTTGCCGAATACCATCCTCTTAAGGAAGAAATTTTTGCATCAACAATATGATCGTCTTCTTTTTTTATCTCATCTAATATTTTCCACCCAAATTTTGTTAAAATATTCTTCCAAGCACTTCTAGTCATAAAGTAGTATGGATAATCACTCCTTATATTCAAGTGGCTTCTTAAATAATCATCAATAGCTTGTAGCATGTCTGGTAAAGCCTCTACGGTTCCCACCAATAATTTACAGCCTGGTTTTATAATTTTATCAAGCTTCTTAAATACTAATTCTTTATTCATTACCCAATGTATAGAATAATTTGCTAATATAAAATCTATACCGGATGCTTTTGTTTTATCAACGTCCTCTATTTTTAGCAGTTCATATTGAATTTTATCAGATGAATTATTTTTTTTTGCTGTATTAATCATGTCAGGATTTGCATCAATTGCATAAATGTTTTTAACGGAAGGAACTTTGTTAATAAAATCTATAGTTCTTTGTCCTGTTCCACAACCTAGATCAAGTCCTAATTCCAAAGAGTCTTTTTTGATTTTTTGCTGAATGAATAGATCCATGAGCTCTAACCATCGGTCTCTTTGCCAAGTGCTACTGTTCTCGTAGATTGTTCCAACGTTAGCCATATTGTTCCTGCTATTTAAGTCTAATCCTTAACACCCCAGAATCTAGTGTTCCAACAAGTAAGAGCTTTTTGTTTCTATTAAGAACTTTAACTACTTGGGAGGGAATATCCAAAACCCAAGTTATTTCTTTATCGTTCTTTTTCAAATCTAAAAAACCGACTCCTTTGGAAGTAGCGATCCAAAGAATATTATCGTCGAGATTCATTCTGTTAATCATTAGATTATGTAGTTTTGTACAATGGGAATTGTTGTCGCATTTATAGATAGAGTTTAACGTCCCTATATAATAAAAGTTGTTATAGTAGGTAATTGCAGTTATCGTTTCTTCTAGATTGAGTATCTTTTCATATTTATTGTTATGATTCAACTTCCATACACCATGCAAGCACTCGTTTCCTGAATAAACTCCAAAGAAGATATCTTCTCCTATTTTAGCCGTAGTCCACAAATCAGAAGATGGTTGGATTTTGCATAATAAAGGAACGTAACTCTCTATAGCTTCTTTTCCAACATTATAGATAAACGAGCCATGTTCACTACCAAACGCATATCTGTTTTCATCAATCTCAACGGCATCCTCCATATCGGCATTCTCAAATCTATGGTCATTAATATACTTCCACTTCTTACATGGGAGTCCGCAAGTATAAAGTCCTTTGCTGTGAGTTCCTGCGATAAGTGTTTTATGTTTCTTGTTATACTTAATAAAATGAACTTTTAGGTCATCAAGACCTTTGTTTATAGGTTCCCAACTTGTACCACCGTTACTGGACCACCATACTCCTATCATGCTAGTTGCAGAAAAAGCTACGTTCTCGTCTACAATTTCAATGTCCCATATATATGTATTTCCAGATCGTTGTTTTTCATCAACTTGCTCAAGCAATATTGGCGTTCCATGATTTTTGGTGATTCCTTTTTCATAACTGATCAAATTACCAAAAGAAATAGCATAAAACTTTTCTGGTGATATTTCTGCATAGTAGGGGGAAAGAATGTTTTTTATATCTTTTTTTATTAATTTATTATCACCCATATATTCATATAGAAATCCCGACTCACTTAATGCAAAACGAAACTGTCCTTTGTTATTTCGATAAAGCCCAACAACGTCGCCTATTGATGAATTGAGAGGCTCCCATTTGTTATTAACTAATTTAATTACATTTGCTCTATTAGAAGGTGAACCGTATGCGCTTGCAAACCATGTTTGCTCCGGTTCACTCCACAAGATCCCTCTTACATCAACAAAAATGGTCTTTGCTGCAAAATCTTCACATACCTTTTTGGTTATCGAACATGAATGTATCTTACTCGCTCGAGTACCAACAAGCATTGTGTCTTTGTGGCAGTCTATTGTTTGTGGAATAAAATCACTGTTTTTATATTTGCTTATTTCTCCGTTGTTTATCTCAAATATTCCTTCGGTAGAAATACCAATTAATTGATCTTCACACTTGAATATCTTTTGCAGTGATACAGAAAGTTGTTTGGTGTTTACCTCAATAGGTTTATCGCCGCTAATGGATTTCTTATCAAATAAAATAAGTGAATTATCTTTAGTCAATATTGCAATATTCCCTTTAAATTCAATAATGCTGGTAATCTCTCCTATGTTGGTGTTTATTCTTATTTTCTTCCAGTTATTAATTGGATCAAATGTGTATAGCCCTTGCTTTCTGGAAGAGATAAGAACTTTATCTCCATCAAATTTTATTAATCCATTAAGCTGTGCTCCCATTTCTATATAAGGACCAGATTTCCCCTCAATGATAGCATTGCTATCTTTTTTGATAAGTTTTGCAACAACTAGAGCTAAGACTGCGATGGTTATTGTTAAGATTAAAATATTCTTTTTCTGTTTTAGCATTAACACCTCTTTCCAAGATACATGCTGACAGCAGATTGCGGAGACTGCAATTATAGCACATTTTTGCGTTATGGGGGATGATTTTTCCCTTCAGGAAAGGTTCCGTGCCTTATTAACTGGGCACAAGCAAAGACGGCATCCTATCTTTTGCATTTTTTATTTCTGTCATCGCCTTAATACCATTATAATACTTTTTAAGAAGGGAGTTAAAACTTGGCAACACAAGAGACTAAAACAAGACAAGCTTGGTTAAAAAGACGGTTTAAGGGCAAATCTTTTACTGTTAAACAGCTACTTATAAAATACAAAAAAGATTGTCCAAAAAAATATGCCAGCAAAAATAAGGAAGCTCACGCTCGAGCATTTTATAGAGACCTTAGCAAGATAGGAATAAAATTAGAAAATAAAAAATATACGATACGGCAGATTCAAAAAAGACATAAAAAGCGACGGGGTTAAATTAAGACTTCAACAAAAGAATTAGTACAACTATTATAAGAACCGCAAAAAAAACTGGCCAAAATTTTTCTTTGTGTTCTTGCCAAAAACTTTTAAATTTTTGCTTTGTGAGGTATTGTTTCATTGTCTTAATTATCACCCTACTTATGTTGGCTGTCAATAAAGGGTTAAAGTGTAACGGTTGCGAGGTTACTTCACTGTAACATAAGTTGCAGCTTAAATAATAAGTGATATACTTATTAGGTGAAATTGATTGCTAATTTCCACGAGAGGTAACAATGGTTAAAAAAATAGTTCCCCTAACGACTCTAACGCCGCAAGAGTTAATACATCATCCATTCTACGGAGAAAGGATAAAGAGAAGGGACGATATATCTGTATCTATAAAAACAACGTCTAAATGGATGCCTGTAGAGTTATGGCGTTATTCCCCGTTTGGTATCGAGGTAGTCAGTAATGTAAACTTTAATCCAAAGCAAGGAGAAAATATTTCTGTAAAAATAAATCTTGCTGGGTATGAAACTAAATTTGATAATCTTACTATAACTTCTTTGCACAAAGAGGATGATGTCGGGCTTGTTGGAATACGAACTCATATACAAGATAAAGAAGTAAAACAGCCGACTCATAAATGGTGGGCTTGTGCAGAAGAATTTCTCCCAAAAGGAGTGGTACAGAATCCTGTGCGTGAAAGAGAGTATTTTGGATTTAAAGTAAAAGACATATCAATCGACGGGTTAAAACTCATAATAAGCATGAGAGACAGATTATTTTGTGTTGGACAAAAATTGGAAGCAAGAATCACCCTGCCTTATAATATTGGATTTCCAAGTGTGCGTTTGCAAATAGAGCGTATTAGTTTTGCCACAATAGAAGAAAAGAAGGGCGATTATACAACTAATGAGGATTGCACAATTTTAGATACCCGTTTTACAAAAAAAGATCCTATGTTTCTTTTAAAACCTCTTGGAGAATATCTTCTAAATTTTTCAGAGGGGGCAACACTAGAAAAGCTAAACAACGATGGATTTGGACTAAAGCCCCTATCCAAATGGTTGGACTTTGAATTTGATCCTCAAGCAAAGAAGTTAACTGCGAAAGTTGACGGTAAAGTAGTTGGCAGCGTAGATGTTTGTCTTGAAAAGAGAGACGGACTTGCCTTTTCTAACATGTACATTGACGACGATTTAGAGAAAACAGATATTGTTTACCAGTTTGTTGCACACCTTGTTTTGCTTACCTTAAAAGCCGAAAGAAGATATTTACATATTCTTTCTCCATGGAGTAAGTTCATCGACACTTTTGAAAAATGTGGTGCTAAAAAAGCTGAAAGAAAGAACGATCTTTTAATAGACGCCAATAGTGTTATTTTTGGTAAGGGTATTACACCTAAGTACTGGGATCTATTATATTCAAATGCGTTAAGTTATTTTGAAGCATTAGCGGAAACATATCCAAGGCCCTCTGAGAGATTTAAAATGGAATTTTACGAGGTTATCAATTCTCTCCGAATCAAAAAACAGCCTCCAATTGTAATAAAGAGGCAGTTACAACCGCTTGTCAAACAATGATCCTAAACAGCTGTGACCAGCAGATATAAGAGCTTGGCGTTGTTTAATTAATTTTATTATTGCTAAAAGCTTCTTTTAATACGATAATTTATATTGTTAATAGAGGGGGTAGTATGGTTAAACGGCTCGGATCTTTCGTTAACAAAGATAGGGAAATTATACATAGTCCTTTTCATGGAGAAATACTACAGGGCCGTGAGACTATAAGTGCAAAAATAAGGGTAAATAACATTTCTAGTATGGAGTGGAAGTCTATAACATTGCACACATATTCACCCTTCGGTATTGAATTCGTGAATACTCCTGACCTCAATTTAAAACAAGGAGATAAAATCTCTTTAAGAATAAGTCTTGCTAGTGATGAGACTTTGTTTGATGGATTGGTCGTGAATGGGGCATACAATATAGGCGGAACTAATATTGCAGGGGTCAGAACTTTTGTAAGAGAAAAAAAGGGGGATATATATTCTGGTGCAGAGAGGAGAGCTCACAGGCGCTGGAGTTGTAGTGACGATTTTTTGCCTACAGGCTTAGCTCCAAATCCTATTAGATACAACGATTATATACTGTTTAGAGTAGAAGATATATCTGTTGGGGGGCTGAAAATTATAACAAGTATGAGAAATAAGTTTATCGGTATTGGCCAAGAACTAGAATGTAATCTAAGTTTGCCGTACGTTGGGACAACAAGGGCAGATGTAACAATACAACGTATAAATACAACCTTCTACAAGGAAAAAGAATTTATGGTTGTAGGTGTTGAGTTTATAAAACCTGATTCAAAACTCCTTAAAACTCTTGGCGAATATCTTTTAAACTTTGCAAAGGATGCAACGATAAAAAGCCTGAATAGTGATGGGTTTTGTATAAAAAATGTGTCTAAGTGGTTGGATTTTAGCTACGTGAAAACGGAAGAAGAATATAAAGAGGTCTTGGAATTAAGATATAAAACATATAAGGCTGCCGGAAAGTTAAAAGATAATGCGACCGTGGAAGATGTTGCTGATGAGTTCGATTCAAAGGCAAGTATTATCATAGCAAAATATCAGGGCAGAATAATTGGGTCAATGAGATGTGTACTTCCAACTAAGTTTGAAGAGATGGAAACAAGTACAGAAAAAATAGAAAATCAAACTTTGTTACGGCACCCTGTCGAAAAAATTATTGAAATTTCTCGACTCTGTATCTCCGAGGAATATAGAAAAAATGATATAAAAAGTGAAATATTTGCTCATGCAGCTTTAACCACTATAAAAAATAAGAGAAGGTATATATATACTGCCTTCGAACCATCAGCAATAGGCGCCTTTGAAAAAATAGGATTTAAAAAAACGGGTGTTAAGTTTCTGGAAGACAAATTAAATGATTGGCCTCATGAATTTGCAATACAAGACATATACGGGGTCGCTCTTGGGAAAAACATAAACATAAAAAATTGGTTCAAAACATATCGTAATCTATCGAGCTATTTAATAAAAAACAATATATTAAAACCAACAGCTTTTAATACGCTAAAACTATATATATATGAAAAATTAGGTGCCCTCTTTTTGGGTTAAAATATGAAAAAACGTTTTAATCTTTCTCTCCTACTTAAAAATTTTTCGGACATATTTTCTTCTGTACCGGAGAATTTCCCATTTAAAAAAGAACTTCTAGATGCAGAAAATAGCTGGATAAACAAAATGGCACTCTTCCATTATACAGCCTGGCCCTTTTTAACTTCTGGAATTTTTTTCTTTTTAATGGGGGCTATACAAAAATCAAAGCCTTTAATGATATATAGATTTGGGACTACCTCTCTCTTAATACTTTTAGGTATTATCGCCTACCTTTTTAGAGAACAAACAAAAGTGGTCAAAAACTCTTTGTTTTTTGCTAGTGCGGTATTAACGCTCTCTATTTCTTGGTCATTAACTGTTGGTAACCCGACGGAATCCATATGGGTTATATTGCTTGCAACTATCATAATAGCCACTATCTCTAGTTCGCTGTTTTTTGCGATTAGTTGGCTGACATTTTTAACGCTTATTAGTGAGCCTTTTTGGATTACTAAATATCCTACATCAAAAATAGTAGTTAACTTAGTAGTCGCTTTTGTGATTATCATTTTTGCCCATATCGCAAAACGAATATTGGTTCAATCCATAGTCAATAAACTATTACACGATAAGTCTCAAAAGGATTTTATAAATGCCCAAAAAGAACTTTACACAGAAATCGAAAAATTTGTCCCGCCTGTTCTCGTCAAAAAGATAGAGGAGCAAACCATGCCAATTTCTGTAATGGTTAATGATGACATGCTAACAGGAAATCCAAATGATATGGATGAGCAATTTCTAGAGAAAAGACCACTTTCTCTCGTGGTTGATGACATCCTAAGAAGACACCAGAGCGATGTAGCAGTATTGTTTTCAGATCTTAGAAATTTTAGTCAACGTAGTACAGACATAGAATTTGTAGAAAAAGAACTTGTTCCATCCTCTATAAAATTAATTGATATGGTAGAAGCCAACATGGGTGTCGCAAAACAAATTGGCGATGCTATTTTTGTGTACTACTCGACTGAAGGTTCACACCCTGATGACTCTAAAAAAGCTATCTTAAGAGCTTTTAAAGATGCTGTCGCAGGATGTTTAATTGAGAAACAACGAGTAAAAAAACTTGGAAGGGATAAATCGGAAAGATTTTTTAGTATTGCTTATGGGACTGCTCTGATAGGCAACATGGCTTCGTCACACCATAGGGAAGCAACCGTTATTGGAGCTCCTGCTAATTTAGCTGCACGTATGGATTCACTGACAAAAGAACCAGTTTTTAAACCGTTGCTTGAGGATGGTAACAAAATACTTGTATGTGATAAAGCTAAAACAGTTATGGATGAGTTTGAGGGCAAACTCGTTTTTGAGAAAGTAGTACTCGAAGATATTGGCATAACAATAAAATCATTCCCGGATGAGAAATTTATATATTTATTTCATGTAACAAAAGAAAACATCGAGGCACTAAACGAAATACTTATCGCAAACGACATAGACCCCATAGATATAGAGGACTACATTTAATGTTAAATGCCCTCTTTGGCCTTTCCTGTGGCGGAATAATCGCCGGTACATATTTAATAATGAAATTGGCTGGAGCAAAAGGTGGAATAGATGTTGTTTGTATAAGTTCTTTTATAATTTTTTTAATTCATATAACAATTTGGCCAAAGCTCACAGTTTCGGCGTTTAACGATAAAAGAACCCTTTTGAGAGGATTAGCGTTCGCCCTATCACAGGTATTCTTACTCAAAGCCCAAAGTGTTGCTCCTACCAGCACAATGCTTATAGCGTCAATTGCAGGTGCTCTTGCAGGAAGTTGGTTAGGAAAATTAGTATTAAAAGAACATCCGTCTTGGAACGAAGTTCTTGCAATAGTAATTGCAATAGGAGGGACTCTTCTCGCTTCCACTGGTACCATAGAAGCAAATATTTGGGCTACAATTGGAGGCCTTATACAGGGACTTAACAGCGTGGTTGCACGTTCATTAATGAAAAACAAGATATCAAGACGTGGAGCTGTCGGAAGCGGGCTTTTTATATTGGGGTTAACAATGCTCGTTGTTCTATTAATTAATAAAGATGCCAACTCTGTAATGAATTTAAAATGGTCAGGCATTTTTGCCGTAGGTGGTGCTGTTGTTATTTCTCAATATGCATTTTTCCAACTTTACAAAATATATAGCACTCAAAAAGCAACTGTCTTTACTCTGCTCAGAGCTCCTTGGAGTGTCGCACTAGAAGGAATATTTCTCGGTGCTGGTGTTGGCCTGGCAAAAGTCATTTCTAGTGTAATAGTTTTTCTAGCTGCTCTTATTGCCCTTTATAAGCCGAGAAATCGAGAGCCTGTTAACAATCAATTCCACTTGCACAACTAGGAGGCTGTGGTGGTTCATGAAACTTTAAATAGACGAGGTAACCAGCATAACTAAACATAATTACCATTATTACAAATATAGTCCAAACCACTACATTTAGTTTCTTTTTATCTTTTTCAAATTCTTTTTTTGCACTTTCAGAACCACCTCTTAAGCTGTCGCTAATGCTCTGCAATGAAGGCCCAAGGTTATGAGTAAAATAAAATACAATACACAACAGAATTAACGTTATCGATAATATAGCCCAAAATAATAACTTCATTTTACTTCCTCCAACAAGCCTATTTTACCACAGGACTACTTTTAACACTATTTTCTTTCAACTGTTATATGTATCATTACCCTAAATTTTTTGTCAGCCTCTAATTAAACTTTAGTTTCTGACGGGGTCTAATGCTGGGTTAATATATTTTATTTAAATTGGGCCTCGTTATTGTTGGAAACTAATGTATGACTTAGAGCCTCAATAGGATACATATATTTAATATAGCTCATAGGCATTCTGTTGATTTTATAGTTTATGTCTAGAATGTTGTTAAAGTCGTTCATAGTCGCTATGTCAAAGTAATATTGAAAATCAAAATCTAACATTGACCCGATTACGGATCTATTAGATGTTTTCGCAAAGCAAAGATCCTGGTGCTTACTAATAACTTGGTTAATTACATCGGGTGGAAAGCCTTCATAATCAAGGTTAGAACGTAGGTTGGTAAAAAACAGCGTCTGGATTTCTTTCAAATCCGCTCTCAATATATTTGGAACAAGAAAAGAATAAAGCGTTTTCTCGTTGGTGAACAAGATGCATTTCTTTCTGTGGAATCTTAATAGATTGGCATACCAGCTTTCAAGATCGTTTGATGATGAGTTAACTAGATTGCAAAGGGGAGGTTTCCCCAGCTCCTTTAGAAGCTTCTGCGTGCAGTGAAGAACGACCATAGTTCTATTAGAACACCCTCTGTTATTTTCTACCACCTGTTTTTGTTGGAGCTGATGCGTGTGTTTGAATCCTCACAAAATACATTAGCGTGTGAAAAAAGTGAACAAAAAGTGAACAAAAAGTGAACATAAACTCTCAAAAACCATCAAAAAACGTGTAAATTCCTGTAAGACTAAATGAGCCTAACTATCTGTTTTAATTTTTAATTAGTTGATTTTGTTCAGAACCTAAAATACCCTTCTATCAATTGGAAAGCGTGTGTGGGGTCAAACCCACCCAGGGTTCGAACCCCTGCCTCTCCGCCATTAATAATCTTATTTTAAAATACGAGAAAAAGTTACGTCCTTAGCAAAAAAGTTGACTGCATTTGATCTTTTTGTAGTTATGCTTAACACAGCTGTTGCATCCTTATTAATAATTCCATCAATGTACAAAACCTGAGATGAATACCTATCCATAGCCACAAGGCTTATAGTCCTTTCTCGTTTAAGGAACTTCTTCTCAACAGAAATATTGCGCCCTTTAGCAACGCAAGTTAAAAGATATTGTCTTGTATTATCGCCGACAAAGAAAACTTCAATAGTCAAAGTTGCCCGTGTATAATCTTTATCTACTATTAAAGTCATTTTAAAGTTACTGACCTTCTTTTTTGATTGTTCTTCAAACAGAACTTTGAAATCAACACCCATAGCTTCTAAGTCTTCATTGCTTTTAGCTTCCTTAGAGACATATTGATAAAGATCTTTTGCTTTTGGGTCGAACGTATCTGGCGTTGCAAACACTTTGCTTGCCATTACTAGTAAAAACACTAGAAACATTTTTTTCATAGTTCCTCCATAAGTTTAAATATTTCTTATCAAAAATATTCCGCCAAAAAAGGAGCCGACCACAAAAACATTCGTGATCACGAGATACAAAACAGCCATAGAAAGCTGCCCTTTTGCATAAAGAGTTCCAAAGTCCAAAGCAAAAGACGAAAAAGTTGTAAATCCACCTAAAAACCCTACAGTTAAAAATGTTTTTAATTCGTAAGATGCAGACCAATAAAGTGCAGTATATTCTGTTAATGCACCCATTAGAAAGCAGCCAACAGTATTAACTACAAAAGTATGCCATGGAAAAGCTTCGTGACTGCCTCCAATAAATACAGTTACAAGATATCTAAGAATGGACCCAACGGCTCCACCAGCACCAACGATGGTTGCTATTTTTAAGTGGTTTGAAAAACTAACCATTAATCGTAATACTCAACACCCAAGTGAGTAATTAGATCCTCACCCATTGCATATCTTAAGTTGTTCTTTAATTTCATCGACTGTATGAATAAGTCGTGTTCTGGATACAATCCCTTTGCTACCATCGGTGACTTATAAAAGAAAGATAACCATTCTTGTATTCCTCTATATCCTGCACGCTGTGCAAAATCTGTAAACAGCACTAGATCCAAAACTATCGGAGCAGCAAGAATAGAATCTCTGCATAAAAAGTTAACTTTGATCTGCATTGGCATTCCCATCCAACCAACTATATCTATATTATCCCAGCTTTCTTTGTTGTCTCCACGAGGAGGATAATAGTTTATTCTTACCTTGTGAAAAAGATCTTTGTAAAGTGTTGGATACTGTTCCTGCTGTAGAATACTTTCTAGAACAGAAAGTTTTGAAACTTCTTTGGTCTTGAAGCTTCCTGGATCGTCAAGAACTTCTCCGTCCCTGTTACCAAGAATATTCGTCGAAAACCATCCGTTAACACCAAGTAACCTTGCTTTAAGACCAGGAGCAATAATTGTTTTCATTAGTGTTTGTCCAGTTTTAAAATCCTTTCCAGAAATAGGGACTCCATTCTCCATTGCAAGTTCCTGGACAGCATCTACGTCCACTGCAAAATTTGGAGCTCCGTTACAGAAAGGAACCCTCAATTTTAAAGCTGCGTATGCATAGATCTGAGATGGAGCAATACTTGGGTCACTATTTCTTAAACCTTCTTCAAAACTCTTTAATGTTTTATGTATTGCTGTCGGCTCTGTGTAACATTCTGTTGATGCACACCAGATCATTACAAGACGATCGCAGTTGTTATTCTTCTTAAAATCTTCCATGTCTTTCATTAACTGTTCCGCAAGGTCCATTTTATTTTTGCCTGTTTTAACGTTTGGACCGTCGATCTTTTTAACATAATCCTTACTAAAAACCGCTTTCATTGGCTTAATAGTTTTTAAATATGGTGCTACCTTATCAAGAATACTATCTGGGAGAACCCCACAGTTTTTTGCAGATTCATATGCAGTATCTTCAAAAATATCCCAACCACCAAAAACCATATCGTTAAGTTCAGCAAGAGGAACAAAATCTTTTACTAGTGGCCGACGATTATCTGTACGTTTTCCAAGTCTTATATGTCCCATTTGAGTCATGGAACCTATTGGAGGCTGATACCCTTTTCTAATTGATTCAACACCTGCAATAAAAGTAGTCGCAACTGCGCCTAATCCAGGAATTACAACTCCAAGTTTTCCTTTTGGTTTTTGAAGATTTTTTGCATGTCCACTAGCCATAGTCATAAGAATGCACCTCTCTTAAGTTAAATTGATACGAAACGATATACCCCTAATTATCGAAATAGTCTAATTTTGACTTTGTAGCAATTATAAGTTCCTTAAAGTCAAGCTAGACAATCCTTTTACAAGCTTATTTGCATACAAGTGTTTAATCTTTAGGCAGCTTTCTCGCCCTTAACTATATGATTTTATTGAGCAACAAGTTTGGCACAGCACTTGCTTTAATAAATGATGATAAGATTAGTTTCCTAGGAGGAATATAAAATGAAGACATTGTTTAGAACCTTTGTAATTGCGTTAATAGCGCTTTCTGTAAGCTCTGCTTACGCACAGATTAATAAAGGAGCACAGAATGTTGATGCAGACAAACCTTATATTGAAAATTATCTTAATGTTCAAAAACTATCTTTGGCAAAGATATTGCCGGGCGACGCCAAAGACAAGTATAAAGTAACTGTGCTAGACGAAGGAAACAACGTATTTGAAGGCATTATAGTTATAAAAACAGAGGTAAAAGACGAGTATGTTATTGCTCCTACAACTGCTGCTAACGGAGCAACTATGTATACAAAAATAGAAAAAGAATATAAATCGGCTAGCATTGACAAAAACGGATTCAAAAAGATCAACAACTGCCCAGTAAAAACAAACGTTACAATCACCATGAGTAGCTCAAATGTTAATGAGCAACTTGGTATATCAAAAGGGACATACACAATATTCGTCGCTAAGGATGTTGATAATAATAATAAAGGTGTTGCATTTGAGTTAGGAACCGAGTGGTTGCCAGGAACCTCTCTTGCAGCTGATGGAATGTCTTTTACAGCTCCTGACAAAAAAGTATTTAAAATAACCTACCTTCCAATAGGTGATGATCCTTACGCAACTTTTTCTATAGAACCATCCAAAACTGCTATAGGCAATTAAAGGGTAAAGTAAAATAATACTGATAATAAAAAGGGCTGGCTTTTAAGCCAGCCCTTTTCTTATTTATAATAATCCATTATTTAAGAACTACCATCTCAGCAAGAAAGAAAACAATAGATCATAAGTCATTCTGTGTTTTTTAATAAGCCCCGGGCCACCTGTCGTGTACGTAGCAAAGCTGTTGGTAAAGTGCACTGGAGCAAGAGAAACACCCAAACTATCGTTAAAGTAGAATTTTACATCTAATCCAAAGCCAAGTTGCATTACATCTATTACCTTTTGTCCTGCAACAAAACCAAAGCTTGGTCCAAAATCTATGATAGGACCTATAGCGAGAGAACTTTTTTGGCCAATATCAAAAGAAAAAGGAATATCTATTAATAAATATGGTTTAAAAGAGTTCATCGAAGCTGTCGCCACACTTGCATGACTGTAACCTAAACCAAACCTGAAATATTTTCCACCCATTGTAAGCCCTAATGCAAATTCATTTGAGCCCCAATCCTTAGCATCTCTCATAGGACCAAAGACGACTTGAAAGATAGAGCTGCCAGGATCTCTTTCATCTTTTTGTTCTTTCTCAGCCTCGGCCGCATAAGCATAAGACCCAAATAAAACAAAAAGTGCGGCACATGTAAAAATAATTTTTTTCACCTTTGATCCTCCTTTTTATCGATATTTTGAATATCCTGTTATTTATATTTTAAGTCAATGCTAAATTCTTTTAGCTTTCAACTTTGAAAAAGAAAGTATCGCCCCTAAACAAATAGATAAACCTGCCGCCATTATTATTCTGAACTCAGGAGGTAAACAGAAAGTTATTGTATGTGCAGGTATCCAAAACCAGATTACAGTAGGAGCAACGAACTTCCACATATTATCCCAATCTATGTTTTTCCATGTTTTTAGGAACGGCCATTTTCTAAAAAGCTTTCTTTGATCTATTAAAGTATCAGTTATTCTATGGAACGTCATCATTGGAAAAGCGAAAATCATATTCATCCAAAAAGATTTCCAAAATGCTGTTGAAATAGTTGTAAACGGTTCCGTCGTAAAAACAGGTAATAACTTTTTAGATATCAGCACATCAACACCTGCGCTAAATATTGGGAAAACAAAAGTAAAAAGAATGCCTAGCATTCCCCAAATAAAAGCTCTTTCTAACAAAAGAACTTTGTCAGATTTCCAAGAGCCAGAAACAATGCGCCTTGCAAGCACATCTCCTAACGTCGCCAATATAAAGAATTTTACAAAACCCATTATTATCGGGTACGTATTTGTTAAATTAATGAACAAGGACATTTTAAAAACCCTCCCCTATGCCAAGCCAGACGCCATTTCCATCACGACCAGAAACAATATCGAATCTTGCATTTATGTTTAACTCACTATTTAGTAAAAATCTAACTCCTCCTCCGTACGATGGCAGATTGTTGTTAAGCCTGAATTTACTAAAACTATTTGTAATATACGCAGTCCCTATAAATACAGTTAAGAACGTCCTGGGGAACAGAGGAAGTCTATACTCTCCTTTCACGGCCATCATATGTTTCCCTGTATATTTATCTACAGAGTATGCATTGAAAATATTGCCAACACTTGCAAGTTGCCTATAAGGAACCGTCCCGCTATGAAGCTCTGTATAATACTGGACTATGATCGTATGTTGTCCGTAAAATTTATAATATTCTTTAAAATCGAAAATATATTTACCAAAATCATATTTTCCACCAAACCATGTTGAGTAGAACATCCCTTCTATATCAAAAACAAAACTTGTCTTTGGAGAAAAAACTTCTTCTGTAGGAAGATTGTTCCAAAAAACACCTAGCCCGGATTCCGGACCACCATTCAATCCCACCAGGTCACTTCTATTCACAAAAGCCGACGGAGGAACTTTGTTTTCCATCATGTTATATATAAATTCGTATTTAACTCCAATATAGGAAAAACTTGTAACCTTTGCTCTAAAAAACATTTGAGCATCAAAATCAGAGGCCTGATATGAGCCTAAAAGTACCGGAGAATATTTAAACGGTTCAAAAAAATTAGCTATCCGCCTGCTATAATAAAAAGATGTAAATAAATTGTTCTGCTCGTTGTTCCAGTAATTATTAAAAGAAGCACCAAGCGTTGCATATTGGTTCTTACCAGCTGCAAAAAAAGTCCTTATATAGGAAGGCTCACTTAACGGTGCTTCTCCGCTCCTTCTAAAGTAATACATAAAATCTAAGCCAAAGGAGGATTGCCCGTCGGCATTAGAATATAGAGGGAAAAACACAATGCCTGTATTTATGAAGCCCCTTGGGTTACCAGGATACTCGTCGTTAACATCTTCTTCTTTAGCTTGTGGCGACTCTGCTTCCAACGGCTCAGAATTACCCCAATCCAGTTTATATGGATCATCTTGTGTATAGCCAATACTACAAAAAGAAAAAATAAATAAAAAAAGAAAAAAATATCTCAAGCAAACTTCTCCTGTGGGTTCTTCTCCATTATAACACCAAGTACTTCACGCCACGATAAGAATACCTCCGAAGTGGTAACACCGCTATCCAAGAACGTTTTCATGTGCTAATAACTAGCACAATGCCGTAAAGAGTATATAATAAAGTTTGAGGTAATGCTGGTGAATTTAAAAAGCTTTTTAATGTATTTGATTAAAATCTCCGCTGCTGTAGCAATAGTTTGGTATATGATACATTCCGGTCGTCTTAATCTTAACACCATCTACGAAGCAAGAAACAATTATCAATTAATTCTTCTTGCCTTCTTAATACTCCTGTTAAGTGTTTTTATTACTTTTTATAGGTGGAAACTTTTATTAAAGGGACAAAATATAATCCTAAGCAACAGAGATGTCATTTCACTTGGTTTTATCGGACTATTCTTTACATCGGTATTACCCGGCGCAGTCGGCGGAGATCTTATTAAAAGTGTTTACATCGCGAAAAAGGTAAAAACGAATAAAACATCATCAGTACTTACCGTTTTACTCGACAGAATAATCGGGCTAACCGCTCTTGTAATAATATGTACTGTAGGATTATTAATTAATTTAAAAGTAGTTCTTAAACAGCCTGCACTTCGCTCGTTGGGGTTAATAATCGTTGCTATATTGTTATTTCTTGTTCTCCTAACCTTTATCGGTCTTTCAAAAAGAGTTCACAGGAACAAGCTTTTTAATAAAGCCATGACAAAGATCCCCTTTTCAGAAACATTTAATAAAATATACATGGCTTTCCATGCATACAGAGATGCACATAAATATTTAACATACGCATTGCTCCTATCTTTTCTAAATCACGCAACAAATATTATTGCCTTTTATATAATAACGATAGCATTAGGCTTTGGTGATTTAGGCTTATATGCATACATCTTTATAGTCCCTATTGGAATGATAACTGCGGCCATACCTATAACTCCTGCAGGAATTGGAATAGGACAGGCGGCATTCTTAAAATTATTTGAGTGGTCGCTTGGCTACCCAACAACAATTGGCGCTGATGCAATAACAATATGGCAGGCGATATCTATAGTTATATTTATGGTTGGCGGATATTTTTATATTACTTACCGACGTACTTTAACAGAGTAGTTCCCCAGGCAAAACCCAGTCCGAATCCTGTTACCATCCAATAACGTCCGTTGTTACATCTTTCATGTTTTTCTAAAAGCTCATTCAAAGCTATAGGTATAGAAGAAGATATCGTGTTGCCTTTATTCCAAAGGTTGATGTAGTTTTTCTCTCTTGGTATCCCACATCTATCACCTATTTCTTCCAACATGAACTTATTTGCCTGGTGCATAATAACCCAGTCAATATCGTCTAAACTTATACCTGTTTTTTTCATTACCTTTTCCGCAGATATAGGAACAGTTCTGTCTGCAAACTTCATTACCTGACGACCGTTCATGTACAAATAATTCTTAGAACGTTCTATTCCTGGTTTTATAGATTCAAACTTAGAGGTTTCTTCGCTAATCCTTAACCTTGAGCCTCCAGCAGGAATAACTATATGTTCTGCTCCTTTTCCGTCTGTTCCAAAATCATGACTCATTATTTCAAAAAGTTTTGGGTTTTCTTCAACAAGAACCGCAGCTGAACTATCACTAAACAACGTATCTACAGAAAAGTCCCTGTAACTCAGATATATAGAGAACTTATCCGCTGTAACAACCAACCCTTTTTTAAAACCCATACCTGCAATCAACGATTGTGCCACAGAAAGAGCATGAACAAAACCTGTACAGCCCATTCTTAGATCAACTGAATATATCGAATTAGGTAGCCCACACAAATCCTGAACCTGTGCAGATGTTTGAGGAAGTATATAGTCTGGGCTTAAAGTACAAAGAACAATAAATTCAAGTTCGTTCTTGTTTATTTTATTCTTTTCTATAAGCCTGTTAACGGCTTTTGCGGCCATATCGCTTGTAAATTCATTTTCTGCAGCAATATGCCTTTCTTTAATACCAACTTTCTCTTCCAGAAAGTCATTCTTTGCATGTTCAAAAAAATCATTAGTTATGATCTTTTCTGGTAAATAATACTCTATCGCGCTTATTCCTATTTTCATAATATACAACTCCTTATTTCAAAAAGTCCGTATTGTCAAAGTCCTAGAGCTATACAATTAAACAACGCGTCAACAAAAAAACAATATTTTTATTAACTGAAACGCCTATTTATGCTAACTGTTTAGGAGTGATGCATTCTTTGCTAAAAAATACTATTCTCAACCTTTTTAAGCAAGGGCACTCCCGAAACCTAAAAACCCTACTTGAAAAGATTCATCCAGCAGACCTTGCCATTATACTCCCTGGCTTGGATGCAGAAAATAAAAAAGCATTATTTGAACACTACGTAACAGATAAGCAGGCTGCAAAAATAATATCAAAACTTAGAGATAAAGAAACGATTTCAGATGTCTTAGGTGGCTTAAAGAGACATAGAATAAGCGAAATTTTTAAACATATAGACCCCGATGACACTGTGTTTCTTTTAAGTATGCTTCCTATACAGGAAAGTGAGTCTTTATTAAAATTAATGAAGAGAGATGACGTAGAAGACGTCAATAAACTTCTAAAATTCAACCAGAATACTTCTGGTGGCATAATGAACACAACGTTCCTTTCTGTAGCAGCAGATGCAACGCTGGACAGCTGTATAAAAGAGATCAAAAAAAGCAAAGAAAAGAACGATTTTCATTACATTTACGTCTTAGATGCAACAGGAGCAATAAAAGGACAAATTAAATTAAAAGATATTTTCAAATGGCCTGTAGAAACAAATGTTTCAGAAATAATGGAAGACAACCCTGTTCATCTCTCTTGGAATGCGCCACATTCGGAAATTATAACAGCCGCATATAGATATGGTTCCTCGGAAATACCAATAATCAATAGAAACAAAAAATTAGTTGGAGTAATATCTGTAGAGCATATTTTTAAAACAGACAGAAAAGAGACTGCTGCTAAAATATTAACAGCCAGAGGGTTACTTGATATTAAGGAACCGTTAAAAGCAACTTTCTTTAATTCAATAAAAATAAAACTTCCTCTTTTATTTTACGTCGCTATAATTGGGTTTCTAAGCTCATTGATGTTGAATTACTATCTAGATATCAAAGGACCGCATAATACGATAATAAGTTTTATCCCTTTAGCGATCATAACAAGCTATATCCTTTCTAATAGCTCAGCCGCCATATTATTAAGAGAATTATTCTTTGAAAGAATAAACGCAACAGATACGTCATCATTCAAAAGCGTCGCCACAGAGGTCAAATCAGGTCTTTTCTATGGAATTATGATCGCTACAGCCACTATCCTTTACACATTGTCATTACGAACAACCGATATTAAGTCCGCTGTTATTTGCGCAATAGGCCTCCTTTTATCCTCTGTTGTTGCTTCCTGTTTAGGAGCATTTCTTAGCGTTTTAATAGTTCGCGCAGGGATCAAACCAACGAAGGTTCCTTTGCCTTTCATAATATGTGCAACTACAATAGCATCTTTAATAACCTATCTTTGGACCACAAATTATTTATATTATACCAACGTGGTTCCGGAATTATGGAAAATTCTAAAGTTCTGACAAAATGTATCGTCCTCGCCAAAAAGAACTTTGGAGAGGGACATTTAATGGTAACTCTGTTAACAGAGCGCTATGGTGTAATAAAGGCTTCTGCTTTTGGAGGCCAAAGACTCTCTAAAAGATTCAAAGGAAATCTGGATTATTTTAAATTCATAGAATGTGAACTTGAGCATAAAAAAAAGAACGGCTCGAATATCTCAAGTATAACTTCAGTAAAAAATACTCTTCATAATTTTAAAGCGATTGGTCAAAGCATAGAGAAATTCGCTGCAGCAAGCTATATACAGGAACTTTGTGCAATAATACTTACACCCAACGAAGCTAAAGGAAAAAGCGGGAATAATTATTTTCTGAATTTATACGAAGCACTGTGCAAATTAGAACAGCAACGTTCACAAGAAGACATTCTTTACACAGTATATGACTTTAGTATTCGTCTTTATACTGACACTGGTTTTTTGCCTGAACTAAAAAAAATGTCTGGCGCAAAAAACATAATAAGCCATTTAGAAGAATTTAACTCCAGAATACTCGGAATCACGCCGAAATCATTTGCTGTACTTGAAAAAGTTATAAATCAGTAATATGAATTTTCTTTGTTCAAATAATTTTGGACATAATCGTCAACTGCACCTTCTAAAGAAGAAAGTTCTTTGTTGTACCCTGCTTTAATAAGCTTAGAAATATCTGCTTCCGTAAAATACTGATACTTATTCCTTATTTCCTCTGGCATATCAAAAAACTCTATAACTGGCTTTTTACCCATAGCATTCAATAAAGAAACCGCGAGGTCATTAAAGCTTCTTGCCTTGCCAGAACCCACGTTGAAAATGCCATTTATATTGTTGTTTTTTATAAAAAATTCAACGACACTGATAACATCCTTAATATATATAAAATCTCTTCTTTGATCACCATGTTCTATATTTTTTATATAAGATTTAAATAAACGAACAACACCCTCCTTTTTCGCCATAGGAAAAGAACGGTATATTATGCTACTCATTTTATTTTTGTGATATTCGTTAGGACCAAATACATTAAAAAATCTTAACCCTACAACGGAGTCAACATGTCCTGTATTTATAAGCCATTTATCAAATAAAAGTTTAGAAAAGCCATAAGGATTTAACGGTTCCAGCTCCATTGTAAGTTCATTATTGTCATTAAAACCCTTTGTTCCGTCGCCATATACAGCAGCAGATGAGGCATAAATAAACCGAACATTATTCTTTAAACACCATAAACACAGTCTTTTGCTGTATTCATAATTTTGGTGCATAAGGTAATTCATATCAAATTCAGTGGTATCTGCGCACGCACCCATATGTATCACGAGCTCAACACCGGAAAAGTCTCCGTTTTCGAGCCTTTCAAGAAAAGAATCTCGATCAACAAAATCAATAAAATTTAGATTAACAACATTTTTCCATTTTGCTGATTTTGTAAATTTATCGACCAGCAGCAAATCTTTCTTACCGTCAAGATTAAGACTCTTTGCTATTACACTACCTATAAAACCAGCGGCTCCTGTGACAATTATCATGGTTTCTCCATATTTAGTGTTTTTTTAATCATTCTTCGAGTATAATATAGCCCAATAAAAACAAATACAAGCCCAATTTAGAGGTAGTTTATGGAAGAGCCAAGAACATATAAATTCAGAAGAAGAGAAATAGTTTTAATATTCATGCTCTTACTGGTTGGTGGAGCTGTTATTTTTTCTCTCGGTATAAAAGTAGGACAAGGAATTCTTTATAAGGGAAATCCTTCTGTCAAAGAAGAAGTAAAATTAAGCAACACCTATGATAACTCTGAAAGCTACGATGATAATACGCTGCCAGAAAAAGAGGCTACAGCAACAGAACCTGTAACAGACCAACAGATGGTAGAAAAAGAAAAAGAGACAAAAACAGTGCTCAGTATAAAAGAAATTACTGCTGATATAAAAGGGAAATATACAATACAAATAAGCTCACACCAAAATGAGCAGGAAGCAAAAAAGATCGCAGGAGAGTTATATAGATCAGGATACAAACTTGCATATTACATGGAAGCAGAAGTCCCGGGAAAAGGAATATGGTACAGAGTAGGAATAGGCTTCTTTAAACAAAAAGCCAGCGCGGAAACATTCGCGGAAATGCTAAAAAGACAGGGAAAAATCGCGAGCTATTTAGTTAGAAAAATCGACTAAAACATGAACATAAAAAACAAAATACATTGTATCATAATGGCCGGTGGAAGCGGGACAAGGTTCTGGCCGAAAAGCAGAGCGTTAAAACCCAAGCAACTTCTTGAGCTCTCTGGTTCAAAAAAAACATTGCTTGAAGAAACTGTGACAAGAATAAAAAATCTTTGCCCACAAAAAAATGTCCACATTGTGACTGGAGAAAAAATAAGTTCTCCTATAAAAAAAATGTTTGCCCAAAATAAACAGATAAACATTATCGCTGAACCAAAAGGAAGGAACACGGCTCCTTGCATAGGATATATGGCGGCGAGGATATCAAAGTTTAGTTCCCCCGACGACATCATGGTAATAATGCCTGCAGATCATTTAATAAAGGAAACAAAAAAATTCCTAGCGGTATTAAAAACCGCAGTAGAAGCTGCTTCAAAATATGATTGTTTTGTTACTGTTGGTATTCCTCCTAAAGCACCTCATACCGGCTACGGATATATACAAGTCGATAAACAAATAAAAAAGAATCTTTATAAAGTAAAAACATTTACAGAAAAACCAGACTTAAGAACTGCAAAAGAATTCGTGAAAAAAGGCTGCTATCTTTGGAATGCAGGTATTTTTGCGGTCAAAGCCAATATTGCTCTTAAAGAAATTAGAAAAAATATGCCAAATTTATATTCTGGAATAAACGAAATTAGTAAACGTTTTGGAACAAAAACAGAAAAAACCGCGTTCCAGAAAATGTTTCCTCTGTTAGAAGCACAATCTATAGACTATGGAGTTATAGAAAAATTAAAGGATACGCTTACTGTTAAAGCTGATTTTGACTGGGACGATCTTGGTAGCTGGACAAGTATTGAGCCCTTAAGAAAGAAAAAAGGTTTTGGTGTATCAAATACCGAAAATATTCTATGGATAGACTCAACAGCCAACATAATAGATTCTTACAACAAGAGCAAACTTATTGCTCTTCTAGGCGTAAAAAATCTCCTCGTAATAGAAACACCAGATGTTTTATTAGTTGCAGATAAAAATTGTGATCAAAAAATAAAAAAAATGGTTGAAGAGCTAAAAAGAAAGAAAAAAGAAAAGTTCCTTTAATTATGAAAAAAAATATCTACACAATACTCCTTTTTATAATAACAATCGGTATAATTTCATTTTTTGGTATAGACATAAAAATACAATCTCTCCTTTTTAATAATATTAGTGACCCGTGGTCATACGGAAACTTTCCTTTATGGATTCTCTTTTACAAATATGGGCAAAAGATAGCAGTCATAATAGGCGTCCTTTCCTTAGTGATTTTTCTGCTTTCCTTATTTATAAAGAAAATGAATCCAGCAAGGAACAAAGCTTTATTTTTAATTTTAGTTATTATTGTTGCCCCTGGCATTATAGTACAAACATTAAAAGTAACTTGGGGAAGGCCAAGGCCCTGTGAAATAATAAACTATGGCGGAACACTTGAATTTAAAACTCCATTTGAACCTAACTTTGCATTGGCAGGAAACACCAATACCGGCAATTCTTTCCCTAGTGGACATGCCGCTGTTGGCTTTTACACTCTAGCCCTTTATTTTGTTTTCAAAAAAAGATGGATTCTGGTACTTACTATACTGTATGGAACACTTATGGGCTTTGCAAGAATGGCCCAGGGAGCTCATTTTTTATCTGATATTGTAAGTTCGTTCTTTATCGTATATATAGGTATAGAACTTTTTGAGTTCTTAATCATAAAAAAACGGAAATAAGGAGTTTGGCATGAAGAAGAAAGTGATTATCATGGGAGCAGCAGGGAGAGATTTTCACAATTTCAACGTATACTACAGAAATAATCCTAATTACGACGTAGTAGCTTTTACAGCTACTCAAATACCAGATATAGATGGCAGGAAATATCCTGCGGTTCTATGTGGTCCAGCTTATCCAAAGGGAATTCCAATACATGCAGAGAGTGAACTACCGGAACTAATAAAAAAGAACAATGTCGACGAAGTCGTTTTTGCATATAGCGACGTTCTTCATGAATATGTAATGAGCAAAGCTTCATGGGTAATGGCAATGGGACCTGACTTCATATTAATGGGACCAAAAAGCACCATGATAAAAAGCACGAAACCTGTAATTTCAATTTGCGCAGTAAGAACCGGCTGTGGAAAAAGTCAGACAACAAGAAAAGTATCCGAAGCATTAATAGCAGCAGGAAAAAAGGTTGTCGCTATAAGACACCCTATGCCTTACGGCGATCTTGCAAAACAAAAAGTTCAAAGGTTTAGCACATTACAAGATCTTAAAAAGCACAAATGCACAATAGAGGAAATGGAAGAGTACGAACCACATATAATGAGTGGAGTTGTTGTTTATGCGGGCGTTGATTATGAAGCAATATTAAGAGAAGCAGAAAAAGAAGCAGACGTAATCCTTTGGGATGGCGGAAATAACGACCTCTCGTTTTACGTTCCAGATTTGGAAATTGTTGTTGTAGATCCACACAGACCAAACCACGAGATAATGTATCATCCAGGAGAAACAAACTTAAGAAGAGCAGACGTAATAGTTATAAACAAAATGGAGACAGCAGATGCAGAGGGAATAGAAACAGTAAGAGAAAATATCCGTTGTCTTAACCCTAATGCTATAGTTATAGACGGAGCATCTCCTTTATCTGTAGACAAACATGGCATGATAAAAGGAAAACGTGTTCTTGTCGTAGAGGACGGTCCGACTCTTACACACGGGGAAATGCAATATGGAGCAGGCTATGTAGCTGCTCAAAAATTCGGCGCAGCAGAAATAGTAGACCCAAGACCATTTGTTGTCGGTGAAATAGAGCTAACATTCAAAAAATATCCCGGCATAGGGCCAATACTACCAGCAATGGGATACGGGAAAAAACAAATACGTGACCTTGAAAAAACAATAAACAAAGCAAAAGTAGACGTAATTGTTATTGCAACGCCTATAGACCTTGGAAGAATAATAAGCATAAAGAAACCACATGTAAGAGTTAGCTATGAGCTACAAGAAATAGGCTACCCAAGCATAAAAAGTGTATTAAAAGAAAAGAAATTTATATAACTTAATACCAGCAGGCATTCAAAGATATAACGATTGCCAGCCCGGTCATATAGGGCTGGCCAATATAAAACGGCAGACCTTATAAATTGTAGCGAACAAAGACCATAACCAAAAAAATAAGTCTTAAGTCCTAACCCTATTATTCCATTAGTATATCTTTGAATACCTGTTGGTATTAAAAGAGCCAAAACCTTTTATACTTCAGTACTTTTCGTTCCATATCTGAGATTTTTTCTAGGGATTCGTCTGATACGACTCCATCTCCGCTCTCCAGGTATTCAATGTGAAGCTGCTCATAGATATCTAATATATTTTTAAGTATCGGCAATCTATTAAAAGCTCGTTTACTTAATCGGTTAAATAAAGATAGCGTCGAAAAAAGTGTTCTAAAAGATTCAACCAATCCTAATTCATCCAATGTTTTTTTAACATTGCTACCATTAAAAACATTCTCTCCAAAAAAACCATTTCTTCCATCCCTAGCTGTTACATCAAGGTCTTCCCAAAAAGAAGGACCATGACTCGCCTTTCTTATTACCCAGGCACGTATTGAAACAGTTGGTGAGCTAGAGACCATTCTCACTGCTCTTCTAAATTCTGATCTAACCAAGCGTTTATAACTTAAAAAAGCCGTTTCCCCATGCTTTAGAAGAACATATCTGCCAAAGCCTGCATAATAATTTTTTAGTATCCCACCAAGTTCACAAGCCAATAATGCAGAACCGCTATATTCAAGAGGAAACAAGTACTCTCTATTTAACATTGATGCAAATTCTCTACGAGCAATTCGATTTTTATTCATTGATACAACAGCTATTTTTAAGAACTTTTTTTCTATAACCTCTTTTGCAACATTACCACCACTCGCCCATATTATATTCTCAAAGGGAACCCCGTTTTTTTGTAACCAGCGATGAGGAATATAACCTTTTCCAATAAAGCCCTTCGAGACAAGAACAAACTGCTTTTCTTTATATAATAACGGCATTAACACCTTTATTTTCTTTAGAAGCTCAGGAATAGCGTTAGCCGGAACAGAAAGTATTATGAATTTAGCTTCTAAAACTTTTGCCAACTCAGATGTAAAAAAAACATTCTCGGGAAACCTAACAAAAAAATTTCTATTGGTACTTATTCTTGTTATGCTGCTAAAAACATTCTTTTGTTTTATAAAATCATAAAGAATAACATTGGCAGTCTCCTTAAAAGAAACTGCTAATGCTGTTCCAAAATCACCAGCACCTATTATGCCAATATCATAAGGACGGACTACATTAGACTCTTTTTCATCAGAAGATAAAAAATCAAGGACACCATTCATAGAACCTTCTGATAAGGCTAAATTTAGTCGATCTGCAGGTATCCCGCATGAGAGAAGATCGTTATAAGACATGAGGTCTAATTAACTCCTCTTTAAGAAAGGAAGCTTCTTAATAAGGGTGTCCAATGCTTTATTGTCCTTAACATTGGTCGTCCCATCAAAAGCAGATTCAAGGGTTTTAACTTCCGATCTCGAAAGTTTTACTCCGTGTAAAGTATGTTCCTCAAAAGACTCCCAAACATAAGGGCAAACAACTTGAACTATTTTAGCCATCGCATTTGCATATTCCCTTATTTCATATTGAGCATGATGATCCATTCTGAGTTTTAAAAAATGTAACAGGTTCTTTAGATCTATTTGCCAATACCATTCTGTAAACATGTTTAAAGGAAGACTTATCCTGGCAAGTTCCTTTGCTATCCCTTTTTCAATCATAGACTCATAATTTTTATAAGAGCTCTGATTATTGGCGTTTATTATTTCAAGGACCTTCGCTCTAAGTTCCACAGGTACCTCTTCTTTTGATCGCCCCTGTTTATTATCCTTACTTTGAAAACTTATTACTTCCTTAGAAGGAATATAGAACTCTTCCTTCATGATGGAATATCGTCCAGATATCTCATTAACCCTAGCCGTTCTGTGTCTTATCCACTGACGAGCTATAAATATAGGAAGCTTACAATGAAAAGTAAAAACGACCTGTTCAAACGGAGACGTGTGTTCGTTCATCCATAAATAGTCAATTAACATTTTATCTTCACGAACTGTTTTTGTACCCGCACCATAAGAAACCCTTGCTGACTGAACAATCCTGGAATCACTACCATAATAATCAACAAGCCTTACAAAGCCTTTATCTAAAACCTTTATTTCTTTATCTAGAAGTGCCTCTGCTTCTGGAACTATTACGTGCCCCATATTACTCCTCGCTGCTTTTTATTATACCAAGGGCAAAACATATTTTTTGCACCTTATCTTTGAGTTCAAAAAAGTCCTTATAATCTTCCATCTTCACTTTCTTTAATACCTGGCCAATTCTTTCTATATCTGGATTTTTCATGGTCGTCAAAAGCAAAAGCTCCTCGTAGGCATACTTTGCCATAACAACGTAATTCTCTATAAGTATTGAAGACTCAAACGGCATATCAATAAACTCAAGACCTATACCAGGGACAGTATAGTCATCATCAGAGACAGGCTCAACACGCCTTACAACTTTTGCATATGTTTGTACGGTCTTATCAGGTTCATGCAAAGGAAATATAAGATACAGAACATCTCCAATATCCTTTAAATCTACAGTCTCTATAAAAACTCCTGAATAAGAAACATCTTTAATAATATTAATCTTTGTAACATCTTGCGTTATTGAGATAACTTTTGTGTTTATAGGCGCTCTAGTATGTCTTCTTCTATTTATCAAAGCGTCCCCCTCTCCTACAAAAGATTCGCAGCAAGTTCTGCCAGTTCAGAGCGTTCTCCCTTGGCCAAAGTAACATGACCGGCAATCTTTTGCCCCTTAAATCGTTCTACTGTATACGTCAGCCCATTGCTGGATGAATCTATATATGGATTATCTATCTGATAACAGTCGCCAGTCAGAACAATCTTTGTGAAATTACCAGCTCTGGTAATAATAGTTTTTATTTCATGTGGTGTAAGATTCTGTGATTCATCGACTATAAGATACTGGTTTGCAATGCTTCTTCCTCTTATATAAGTAAGAGGTTCTATGTTAAGCATACCCTGATTTATAAGTTCTTGCCATTTTCTTACTCCACCACCAGTAGCAGGTTTTTTCTTACCGGCGGTTGAAGCCTCTCCTGAACCAAGAATATATTCAAGGTTGTCGAATATTGGTGCCATCCAGGGATTTAATTTTTCGTCTATATCCCCTGGCAAATAACCAATGTCTTTGCCGAGAGGAAAAACAGGTCTTGAAACAAGTAATTTGGAATAAATACCTGAGTCTATTGTCATTGCAAGCCCCGCTGCAAGTGCAAGCAATGTTTTTCCTGTACCCGCTTTCCCGACAAGACTCACCAGCCTCATATCGTCATTCAACAACATGTCCATCGCAAATATTTGTTCTACGTTCCTTGGAATTATTCCCCAAACACCATCGGCAACTCCCTTAAGCAATTGAACGATTGAATTAGAACTAAGATCATATCTTCCAAGTGCGGTATGAGAAGGTTCTGCGATATTTTTAAGAATTATATATTCGTTCGGCATTATGCCACCAATATTCCTTAAATTCGTTAGAGGAATCCTCTTGTCTCTGAAAAAGCTATCTATCTCCTCTTTAGTACATTCAACATATCTTATACCAGCATAAAGTTCATCTATCTTTTGATCTCCAGGCTCGTAATCAACCGCTTTTATTCCTAAAAGGTCCGCCTTTATCCTAAGATTAGTATCCTTGGTTATGAATATTACTGTTTTTCTATTATCTATATTTTTGTGTTTTAGCGCCGTTGCCAAAATAATATTATCACTTGTTTTGCTATCTAAAAAGTTAAGCATCGGCGTAGCTGATTTTTCATCTGGAAGATCTACAAAAAGAGTTCCTCCTTTATTATTATCCAAAGGGACTCCTTCCAAAAGGCTCCCTTTACCTCTCATCTCATCGATAAATCTGGAAAACTGTCTGGCATTTCTACCGTTTTCGTTAAGGTCTTTCTTGAAACGATCCATCTCTTCTATAACAGTTATTGGTATAACAATGTCGTTGGCGCCAAGTTTCATTATTGCCTGTGGATCGAAAAGTAATACGTTTGTATCCAGCACGAATGTTTTTCTTTTCATTAACTAAAGCCTCCAGCTTAAATTCTTGGTCTAACTTTACAAGAAGCAAGCACCATTCTTGAATATTCTTTTTTCATTCTTTTTAATACATCCAAGGCAAATTCTTTTGGTTTTATACTAAAATCATTCAACGAAGCTGTAACAACCGGCGTACCCTTTTTATCTATATTTATACCTATATGTATTAACGCAGAAACACTCGAAACAGAGGCAATGGAAATAGACAATTTTCCCTTACCAACAAAAAGATCATCACCGTGCTTCACTACGGAAACGCCTCTTTTTAAAAGAGCACTTTGTATTTCTGAAACAAAGGCATTTTGTACACCGACGGCAGAAAAGCAATCTTTTCCAAATATTTCACATATAAAATGCAACATACTGTCTGCTTTTATACTGTCCTTTGCTAGAACATCCTCTAGATCAGCCATATGCTCATAAGGAATATTACAAGAACCACAAAACGCTACGGCTGCATCTCCCATTATCCCTGTTGTTTTATATATCCAATGAGGAGCTAATTGGCTTCCATCGTATTTTGTCTTTTTATCTATATATTCTATCTCAAGAAAAGTTCTTTCCATTCACCATCCCTTCCATGAGCCTTTAGTGCATTCTTAAGACGCAAGCAAGACTCGCACCTTCCACACATTCTCTCATAACTGTCGTAACAGCTCCATATATATTCTTTACCAAAGGCATATTCTTCCATAAGGGCTAAAAGTTCCGTTAATATATCGGCTTTTACCATGTTAGAAGAAAACGAGACCAGTCTTGGTTTAGATAAAGTAGAGTACTCAAAAAGTAAATTTGCCCTATCAACAAAATCAACAGTGTTATCGGGGTAACGACCTGCTTCCTCTAAATTAACGCCGATGACAATATTTTGATAGCCTTTGGATTCGGCTACTGCAGCAGCAATATTAACAAAAACCCCGTTCCTGTTCGGCACCCATTCTGCAGGTTTGTCTTTTTCATTGATATCGTTCAGCGATTTAAAAACAGTCGGTTTTAGGCCATGAGTAAGCAAGGTAGAACCAAGATTTTTGTACCATAAAAGATCTATCTTTATAAATTCAACGTCTAACTTCTCGCAAACTCTTTTAACATGGACATACTCCTGTGATGCAGCTCTTTGTCCATAATCAAAAAACAAAGCTGTAATTTTTTTAAAATTCTTTTTTGCCTTTAACAGGTTATAAGTAGAATCAAGTCCTGATGAAAATAAGACCAGTGCATTAGAACTCTGGTTAATTGATTCTGTAGATCGCTCTTGCATCCTCTGATTCCCAAACACTTACTTCGAAAAGCTCAGGAAAAATCTTTACCAATTCATCGAATATGTGTTTAGAAAGATTCTCGGCTGTAGGGTTGATTTTGTCAAATGGAGAGCGCTCGTTTATATAGGAATGGTCAAATCCGGAAAGAACCTCTTTAAGAGCCCTTTTTACGTCCCTAAAATCCTTCATTAAGCCTATATCATTAAGGCTGTTCCCGTTTAATGCAACTTCGACTTTCCATGTATGGCCATGAAGATTTTCACATTTTCCACCATAATTCCTAAGATTATGAGCGGCACTAAATTTGGTTGTAACTCTTATTTCGAACATTCTTATATTGCCAACTTTTGATAGATCTTCATTATTCTGGAATAAAATTGAGTAGGAACATGGTCGTTTTCACTCAAAGCCTTATCTATCATAGATGGACCACAATTATATGCGGCAAGATAATGCTTCATATTATTGTTGTATTTTGTCGAAAGTTTAGAAAGGTAGTACGTACCTATCAGTATATTGGTCTTGGCATCCCTTACCTTACAATTACGTTCGCTCATTCCCATTTCCAAGCAAAGGTCTTTTGCAGTATGAGGCATTAACTGCATTAAGCCAACAGCACCCTTAGAAGAGACCGCATTTTTATCAAAAGAAGACTCAACCGTTATTACGGAAAGGACCAACATTGGGTCTATGTCATACTTTTTGGAAGCCTTTTTAACTTCGCGAGCTAAAAGGTTATAGTCAGAAGAGCTTAGACCATCAATGTTATTAAGCTCCGTATAGGCCACTATAAAGCGTTTTAAAGATTCTAGTTCTTTTTTTTCACTGGCCTGAAATCCTATATAGTAGAAAAGCCCTACGAGGCAAACAACTACCAAGCCTGCAAAGACATATGCCCTCTTCATAGCTGAAAAAGGCTTTACTATCCTATAGTTAGCAAACTTAGAATCGAAATAATATCCGTATTTACGTGTCTTTTTAAAGTTAAAGTCCATTATCTCCCCCTGTAATCATTATTGCAATTACAGTGCCAACTTCCCATAGGCTATCAAAGAAGCAGAAACATAGTCAAGCCATAAAATTAAAAGAACGGCTAAAAGAGCCTAACTGTATAAAATTTATGCATTTTCTGAACCAAATATACAGTACAAAAAAGAGCCCATAATTCTATCTTATTAGTTAAATTGAACAATATCAATGGCATTGGATTTGCATAGTAATGTAAGAATGTTACACACTATGGAGCTTCTGTGTATAAATTTTTACTAATATTGTTAACTTTAACATTTACATGTAGGAATGCTGATTCCCAAAATTTAACTGCGAAGGATTACATTATCTATTACCAATTCGCAGCTATGCAAGGGCAAGGTAGCGAACCCCTGTTCAAAACAATACATGAAAAAATGCTCGCAGATACTAGCTTGGACCAAAACACACAAGACTACAAAACTTTAAAAAAACTTGATGCACACTATATAAACTACTTTAAGTTTAAACAGTCATTAATTAAACATTTAAATGGATACCAATCTAAACAGAATCTTGATACCAGAATATTGGCAATGATTAAGTTCGGTGAAAAATTCAAGAAGGAAACAGTATCTAGCTTTGAAAAAGAAAACTACGAAAAACAATATAATGAAAGTTACCTGGAAGGATTTTTTACACCCTCTGACGACATTAAGAATTTGCCTGCTTGGCAAAAATTTATATATGAAGCATACGGTCAAGCATTGGAAAATGCCATAATCTCTTATGTAAAGATGCTTAGCTTTGAGAAAGAGCTACTGGATTCAGAAAAAGAAATAAACATTTCTGTAATAAATGAGATCTGGGAAAAATTTGATAGGTTCATGCCTATACATAACCAAGACCTAAAAAAGATTGATAATAAAATTAATAATAACAAATTAAATTATGCTTCCAACGATATTGTCTCTTCTAAAACGATAGAAGACCCTAGAATAAAATTCTGGAACAAAAAGATTAAGGGAGCGGTGTTTAAGATAGCAAGCAAAAAACATACGAACACAAATACTGTTCTGGCTGAAACAACAAAAAAAATACAGGAGAAGGCTATTGATATAAACTACGCTTTATATCGAGTTAACAACGCCATAAAAACTAATCAAGACATATACAACGAGAATGCAGATATTTTTACCTTGTTCAAGATAACCCAAAAGAGCCTTGACAGCATAAAGGAATACCAAGCATATATTAATAATTATTTAGCAGCCGTTGCAGAAGGACCAGGGATGCTGTTGATAACAAAGACCATGTCCGATGAAAGTAGTAACAATCCATATAACAAATCCGCAATCGGCGGAATAAGGATGGCAGAAGACTTTAATAGAGGAGGGACAACGTTACCTGTCCATAATATGGACCCAGAATCTATCAATAATAGTTTTGTTAAGGCCGTGATTTTTGAAGCAGAGAACAACATTATTTTAACTATGGATGAATTTAAAAACACCATTAGCGAGATAAATAACCTGGACAAACAATTAGATCACGACGTGCTAATGGAATTAATTACTTTTTTCCCGGAAGCAGTAGCATTAACCATAGACAAACACCCTGAATACAACACTGACGAGATCTCTACCAGCATTGCTTCCTCTATAATTTCAATAGACTCAAAAAATGAAACTAAAAATACCAACAGAAAAATATGGATGTGGGCAGGAGTAGGTGCTGGTACTGTTTGCTTGGTAACGGGAATCTTGTCCTGGGTTGGTTCAGGACTTATTTCTGCATCAGTTGCAACAGGCATAGCCGTTTCTGCAACAATATTCGGGCTAATAGATACTGGCTATCAACACCATCAAATGAACGAATATGAATCAAGCTATAATCTGTTCCACGATTCCTACTTCTCTGGCAATATAGACGTCCAAAGCATAAAAGATGCAAAAATGGAATTAGAAGCTTTTGAAAGCGCAAGATTATCATACTATATAAGCGCAGGTTGTTCTGTATTAAACGCAACAACCTTCCTTGTGGACCTAAGATATCTGGCCTTTGCTAAATCAGACCTGCCAAAAGGCGGAAAAGAATTAATAGCAGAAATTGGGAAAAACTTAGACAAATACAAGTTAAGAATTGCGGGGAAATTATACAGCCATACAAAACTAACAAAAAAACTTTTAGCGGTAGCCAACGTAGAGGATTCAGAAAATTTTATATTAATGCTTTCAAAAGAAATTGCCGAGACAAAAAACGTAGAGAGCATAAACAAAGCAACATTAAGTGCTATTAATAAAATATTATCTCTCGATACAGAGACATTAAAAGGAGTAATAAATAACGCCACTACAGTTGAGAACGTAAAAATACTTTCTCTGCTACAAGCAAGCAAAGGAACAAAAATCGCCAGCGAAGTTACAAAAGGAATGGGTTTTATAAAAGAAAAATTAAACAACCAAAAGGCTTTTGATAATTTTATGAAATATTTTAATCAAACCGTTAATGGTAAAAAAGCAAATGAACTACTTAGAATACAAGTTGTTCAAGAAAACACTGCCATTAATGAAATAAATAAATTAGATTTTTTATATAAAGATTATTCACCAGACTACATGGATGATTTCTCTAACTTTTTAACAAAGTGGAAACAGTCTCCAGTAGTGTCAATGGACCTTTCTGCCTATGATACAACTCTCGATGCTGCAAAGTTTATAGAAATATATAAAGCTGGAGATGAAGTAATAGGAGACTTGCCCTTGTTCTTGGCTCAACCGGAAAACAAAGAAATTATACTAAAATTGTTAGAAACAATGAACCCAATGGGAAAGGATGATGTATGGACCCTTTTATCTAACCTGGATAAAGCAGAACCTTTCTTATATAAGTTAAGGATTCTTAAAAATGAACCAATAGCGGCCCAAGAAATATTAGAGGAGCTTAAGGATATCATTACCAAGAACCCAAAATCACTACTCAAAGCAGATAATACATTAGACGTCGATAAATTATGTAAAATGGTGGACAATAAAGTACTAGAAATAGGTCCTATGACGGCCAATGAAATGATCACGTCCGTTACTGAAAATAATCGGGTGGCATCCATATTATGGTACCCAAGATTTAGTCCAGAGGCAGAGGCGACACATGCCAAAATTAGTCTTAACGGAACTGCTTATACTACAATAAAAGAAAAATTCAGCGCCATAAGCTACAGCACTTTGAAAAAAGCGGCAACCCTTTTACCAAAAGAATTTGGTTTCTATAAAATAAACATAAACATAACAGAAGAAGAAGCACTGCAAATGTCCAAAGTAATACAAAGCATCGCCTCTGACCCCGAATATTCCTCTAATTGCGTAAATCTTTGTAGTAACGTAATTAACAGATCAACTAGCTTTAAGATACCAAAAAACATCTCAGACTCACCACTACTCAGTGCTGCATATCTAAAAGCAGCAAAAATGTTGGGCTTCAAGCGCGTCGGTAGCATAGAGTTTGTTGGTCAAGAACAATTTAATAGTATATTTCGCTCTCAAACAAATTTAGAATTATTACGAATTGGTTTTTATTCTTTTCTTTCCATTGGTAAATTTGCCGTGGCAGGCCTTACTGTTTTAGGAGTAATACGCCTTATTGATAATCAGAACAACGAAGTACCTGCAGTATTAGATTATAACGTAATCGAAAATGATACCATTAATAAAAAAGACAGTATTAATAAAGCAGAACCTAACGTCGACGTAATTCCATAAAACATAAATCAAACTCAATCTATGTCGATCATAACATACTGAACCTGCCTTGAACCATTCCACTCATTTATAGAAGGTTTAAAAACTATATCTATTTTACCTTCTGCATATTTTTCCATATCAACCATATTAAAACCTATGGCATCTATTCCATTATCCAACTTTAATTTTAAGTGTTTATCTTTCAGGATCATTTTATTCGTTACTTTAACGTCTCTACACAAAAAAACAGGAGAAGAATTGTTTGCGCCAAAAGGCTCCATATCCATAATTTCTTTTATTGTTTTTAAATTTATGTCCGACGGTTTCACTTCAACATCAACTTCTATCATCGGATGGATCTTTTCACTCTTAATATATTTACTAACACCAGCCTCGAAAAGTTCTTCAAATTTTGGTATCCTATCCGTTTTTATGCTCATTCCGGCAGCCATATCATGACCGCCAAAGTCCTCGAATATTTCCCTGAATTCAGAAAACACCGCAAAAATATCTATTCCCTTAATACTCCTTGCTGACCCTTTCGCAATACCATGATCACTTATTGAATACACTGCTGTCGGTTTATACCATTTTTCTACAGACTTAGAAGCAATTATACCTATTACTCCCTGGTGCCAACCAACAGAGGAAAAAGTTAGGGAATATTTTGAGTCAAAACCAGAAGCAGCCTCTGCTATTGTTTGAACCTGTTGCCATGATTTATTTTGAAAAGAGACTCTTTTTTGATTTTCTTCATGAAGCTCTAATGCAAGTTTTTCTGATTCAGTATCATCAGTAGAAAGCAAAAGTTCAACTGATCTTGAGGCACTACCCATTCTTCCTGCTGCATTAAGTCTTGGTGCAAGTATATAACTAATAGAGTCCGAACTTATCACCCCTTTAAGACTGCTTATTTCTGCCAAGGCCTTTATCCCTTTTCTTGGACTTGCATTTATAAGTTCAAGTCCTCTTTTTACCAAGAGCCTATTAACACCCAGTATAGGTACCACATCAGCGACGGTACCAAAAGCAACAAGATCAAGATAGTTTTTTAGATTAGGTTCTTGTTTTTCTGAGTTAAAATATTCTCTTTCTTTTAATACCGCTCTTAGAGCAAGTGCAAGATAATAAGCAACACCAACTCCTGCTAGCATATTGAATTCTTGAGGTTCATTTGGTTTATGTGGATTAACAAAAGCATATGTGTCTGGTAATACGTCACCCAACTTGTGATGGTCCGTAACAATAAGATCTACATTATTTTTCTTACAGTGTGTAGCAGCTTCTATGCTGGATGTCCCGCAATCAACAGAGACTATAATTTCTGCACCCTGTTTTATTATTTTTTTTACAGCCTCAATGGACATCCCGTAACCTTCACCAAATCTTTCAGGTTGATAATAAGAGAATGGAATTTTGATCTCTTTAAAAAAAGCAGCCAGTACCGCAACAGCGGTAGAGCCATCAATATCGTAATCGCCATAGACACAGATCATTTCTCCTTTCTCTATGGCGTCGGCAATTCTTTCTGCTGCTTTTCTTGCATCACTCAGTAAAAATGGATTTGGTAATTGAGACAACGTAGGAAACAAAAAATTTTTTATCTGCTCGCTGGAGTTCAGCCCTCTATTCAAAAACAGTTGTGCAACAACCGGAGTAACTTTTATCTCGCTGGAAAGCTTTTTTGCATCGTCTGTTATAGTGGATTTAACATTCCATTTAAATCTGGCCATCTATTTTTGTGTTACAGCTGTTGCTTTTGCCATCTTCCTTTTTTCAATAAAATGTGAACTCCATAAAACTATAGGAGAAGCAACAAATATGGAAGAGTACGTTCCGACAATAATACCTACTGTCAGAGCAAGAGAGAAGTCCCACAACGTGCTTCCACCAAATATAAGCAACATGATGACAACAAGCATGGTTACTGCAGAAGTTAAAATCGTTCTGCTTAGTGTTTCGTTAACAGCGGTGTTTATTACTTTCTCTAAAGGAGTACCTTTTTGTTTACCAAAGGTTTCCCTTATCCTGTCGTATATGACGACAGTATCGTTAACCGAATAACCGGCAATGGTCAAAATAGCCGCAACAGTTGAGAGCGTAAACTGTGTCCCAGTCAATGAGAACACAGCAACTGTTATGATTATATCGTGTATTGTTGCTATAACCGCTCCTGGAGCAAATCTGTAATCGAACCTTATAGCAATATAAATAAATATACCTATCATAGCATATAGCAGCGAGTATATACCGCTTAACTTTAGTTCCTTTCCAACCTTTGGTCCAACTATATCTATCTTTCTTACTTCGTAAGCATCCTTGGAATATTTTGCTTCAAGTTTTGCCTGTATGTCTTTTGTTATAGCATTCAATTGTGTTTCTGATCCTTCAACTCTGATAAGGAATTCATTAACCTTTGAATCACCACCAAACTGCTGGACCTGAACGTCTCCTGCTTCAATCTGTTTCATTAGTTCTCTTATCTCTGCGCTGGAAACTTTAGGATCATTAAAACGAACGTTTATTTCTATACCGCCTCTAAAATCTACGCCGTAGTTAAGGCCTTTTGTAAAGAACAGCACAAAGGAAGCAATTACCAAGATGACAGATATGCCTGCCCAAATATGCCTTTTCCCCATGAAATCGAAATTAGTATGTGGCTTTATCAGTGTGAACATAATATAGCTCCTCCGCTTATTATACTTATATACTCATCCTCTTGACCCAGCCTTTATCCATCATAAATTCAAAAGCCCATCTTGTTGCAAAAACGGCAGTGAACAGAGAGAAAACGATACCAACAAGAAGAACAACTGCGAATCCCTTAATTGAACCAGTACCGTATTGTAATAGTACTACACCAGAAATAACGTTGGTAACGTGTGCGTCTAATATGGTCCAAAACGCTCTGTCGTAGCCCATTTCCAACGCAGCCCTAGGCGCATTACCAAGACGTAATTCTTCTCGTATCCTTTCATTTATCAGGACGTTCGCATCAACACTCATACCTACGGTAAGAATTATACCCGCTATACCTGGCAGCGTCATCGTTGCATCGAACATTACAAGAACAGCGACTAGCAACAAAACGTTAAGCCCAACTGCAAGGTCTGCGATAAAACCAGAAAAACGATAGTATATAAGCATAAATAAAACAACCAACACTGAACCAAGTATAAAAGACAACTTGCCTTCTGCTATACTGTCGTTACCCAGCGATGGACCGACAACTCGTTCTTCTTCGAAAACAAGTTGTGCAGGTAAAGCCCCAGCTCTTAATACAAGGGCAATATCTTCTGCTTCTTGTTGTAATTCTCCTGCAGGTCGTCCCCGACCAAGAGTTATTTGACCAGAGTCACTTATCTTAGCTTGTATTACAGGTGCTGAGTAAACGTTGCTGTCCAAAACAATCGCAAGCTGTTTGCCAATATTGTTGCCTGTTAAAGTTTCCATGAATTTTGAGCCGATTGAATTCATTTGAAAGCTTACAGAAGGCTCTCCAAAATCCTGACTGTAGGCAACGTAAGCATCTTTTAGGTGGTCACCAGTAACCATACTCGTTTTTTCAAGCAAATACGGTTGATAAAACTTTTTGCCACTGGATTCATCTACTTTCTTTTCAAAAAGCAACATTGTTCCTTCAGGAAGATCCTTTGCCAAGAAAGCATTTAATTTGTCCATATAATCAGGATAAGAAGACCCTTCTTTATATTCCAATCCTGCTTCTTTTGCCTTATTCACAAGCACCATTAATTTTTCTTTATCAAAACCGGGGTCATTCCTAACAAGCTTAAACTCAAGTCTTGCCGTCCTGCCTATAATAGATTTTGCTCTTGTTGCATCCTTAACACCTGGCAACTGAACAACGATTCTATCATCCCCCTGAGCCTGAATGCTTGGTTCGTTAACACCAAATTCATCTATTCTGTTACGGATAGCTTCTATGGTTTGATCCAATGCGTTTTTCTTTCTGAATTCTTTTTCTTCCGATTTTATATCGAATTGCATAAAGCCATCACTCGTCGTAACAAAGACCATTCCAGTATTTTTCTTGATGACTCCAGCTATTTTATCTTCATCAGAACTCTTTGCTGCTTTAACAAGCATCAATGTAGAGCCGTCTCTTCTATATATTTTATCTAGCGTTATATTTTCTTTCTTCAGATCACTAACGACTCTTTCTATATTCCTGTCGACATGCTCTAACAAAACTTTTTCTACATCAACACTCAATACAAGATGCGTTCCACCTTGTAGGTCAAGACCAAGCTTTAGACCTTTAGAAGGCAACACCTTCGACAGCCAGAACGGTGCCTTATTCACAGGGAATAATACCGGAGAAACCACCCAAAGTGATCCTAGTGTAATCAATACCAGAAAATAAAAACGAGTTCTTACACTGAACATAAAACCACCTCTTATTATTAATTACTTCGTTTCAGCAACAGCTTCTTTAGCGGAAGCAGAAACCATGCCTCTTAGAACTTTAATTTTTGCATTCTCATCTATCTCTATTGTAATAGTTCTATCTGATACACTGTAAACAGTTCCTATGATGCCACTTGAAGTAACAACTTCATCACCTTTCTTTATACTTGAAAGAAATTCTAAATGTTTCTTTCTTTGTTTCTGTTGTGGTCTGATCATGAAAAAATAAAAAACCAGGATTATAAGAGCAAAAGGCATAAGCATATTTAACATACCCATAGCTCCACCTGCTTTTGGAGCAGCTGCTTCCTGCGCAGAAAGATTACCTATCAAAGATAAAATAAATAACATAAAAACCTCCTAAGATTGAAATTCGATTACATATCTTTATTATAGTTATTCAAAAAATCAGCATAAAAATTATCAAAAGTGCCCTTTTCCATGGAGTTTCTGATTTTCTGCATAAATCTCATAAAAAACCGCAAGTTGTGAACAGTATTTAGGTATGAAGATAGTATTTCGCCAGAAATATACAAATGTCTTAAATAGGCTCTGGAAAAATTCCTACAAGTATAACAATCGCAGCCTTCTTCAAGAGGCGTCGGATCATCCGTATATCTTGCCTGCTTTATTGATATCTTACCGTTAAAAGTATATAAACTACCATTCCTTGCATTCCTTGTTGGAATTACACAATCAAACATTTGAACACCCCTTTTTACGGCAAAAAGAAGATCTTCCGGTTCACCAACACCCATAAGATAAACTGGTAGCGGAGTTTTTAGGTGCTGCATTAAGTGGTCCAGCGTCTCATGCATCAGCTCTTTAGATTCTCCAACGCTTAATCCACCTATCGCATAGCCACTAAATCCTATTTCCATTAATTGTTCTAAACTACGAAGCCTTAAGTCCTTATGCATTCCTCCCTGTATGATACCAAAAAGATGTCCATTCTTGCCCAGACGTGCCCATTCTTCTTTAGATCGTCTCGCCCACCTTGTTGTAAGAGCCAGCGACTTTTCAACATACCCCTTACTGGCATCATGAGCAGGACACTCATCAAAAACCATTTTTATGTCTGCACCAAGTGCATCCTGTATTTGTATAGAAAGTTCTGGAGTAAGAAAATATTTTGTTCCGTCGATGTGGGACCTGAACCACACTCCCTCTTCTGTTATTTTTCTTAGATCGGTTAGACTAAAAACCTGAAATCCGCCGCTGTCAGTAAGTATTGGCCCGTCCCATCCCATAAACTTGTGGAGTCCACCAAGCTTTTTTATTAGTTCATGCCCAGGTCTAAGAAAAAGATGATATGTATTTCCTAGAATTATTTTTATTTCCAATTCTTTGAGCATCGAAGGAGGAACAGCCTTAACAGTACCTTTAGTCCCAACAGGCATAAAGACAGGAAGTTCTATATTACCGTGTAACGTTTCCAGGGGCTTTGTCATATTTGTTCATATTTTGCAGTAAAATGTCTTAATACCGGCGCCTCATAGACCATCTTCAAGCCTTTTATGTTTTTCTTTTGCTCATTTATTATTTCAAATATCTCGACGATGTAATCCATATGACTTTGGGTATAAACCCTTCTAGGTATTGCAAGACGAACAAGTTCCATTTGAGCAGGTCTATTCTTGCCAGTTTCTGGGTCCCTGTCCATCATAGCGCTACCTATTTCACAGCCTCTTATACCTCCAACATTGTAAAGTTCACAAGCCAGGGCTTGTGCAGGATATTGGTCTTTTGGTATATGAGACAACATTGTAGCAGCGTCAATAAATATTGCATGCCCGCCGGTTGGTCTGATGATCGGGATACCTATTTCTGTAAGTTTCTCCCCTAAATATTCAATAGAGCGAATTCTATAAGCAAGGTAATCCTCTTCAAGAACTTCTTCAAGACCTACCGCCATTGCGGCAAGATCTCTTCCTGCAAGCCCACCATAAGTTACAAAGCCTTCTGTAAGTATAAGCAAGGCTCTTGACTTCATAGTTAGTTCATCATCGTTAAGAGCGAGAAAACCTCCAATATTGACAATAGCGTCTTTTTTTGCGCTCATTGTTGCACCATCACAATATGAGAACATCTCCTTCGCTATTTCGAATGGTGTTTTATTCTCGTAGCCCTTTTCTCTCATCTTTATAAAATATGCATTCTCCGCAAATCTACAAGCATCTATGAACATCGGGATCTTATACTTTAAACAAATCTTTTTTGTCTCTCTTAGATTTTCCATAGAGACTGGTTGGCCACCACTAGCATTATTAGTAACGGTCATAACAACAAGAGGAATATTCTGTGGTCCAAGTTCATTTATAGCGTTCTCCAACATTTTAAGATCCATATTTCCCTTGAATGGATGTATCAAAGATGGTTGTTTGCCTTCTGCTATCAAAAGATCAACAGCTTTGGCTCCTGAATATTCAACGTTAGCCCTTGTTGTATCAAAGTGAGTATTGCTGATCACAGTTTTCCCTTTGCCACCAACGATAGAAAACAATATCTTTTCTGCGGCTCGACCCTGGTGTGTTGGTATTATATTCTTAAGCCCGGTTATTTTTTTTACAGCTGCTTCAAATTCAAAAAAGCTTTTTGCTCCGGCATATGATTCGTCTCCTTGTATAATAGCGCCCCATTGCCTTGCACTCATTGCATTAGTTCCACTGTCGGTCAAAAGATCTACAAAAACATCCTCTGCCTTAACGTTAAACAGGTTATTACCGGCAGCCTTTAAAGTTTTCCGTCTGTATTCTTCCGTCGTTGGTTTTATTGGCTCCACCATTTTGATCTTGAAAGGTTCAACTACAGTTTTGATTTTTTTCATGTTTACTTGTCCGTCCTTATTTTGTTTATTTCGTCAGAAATTTGGTCACCATTATTCTCATCCTGAGCCGGCATGTTCTCATCTGTTATATCCTGTTCCTCCGGTACAACAACTTTTTTAGACTTATTTTTTTTAGAGGCTGGTTTATTCTCGTCCACAAAGCCTCCTTCGTCTTCATTATCCTGAACATCTAAATTCTGTTCCTCCTGATTTTCTTCTTTTGGCAACAATATCTTTTTCACGTTTTTCTTGGCAGGTTCTTTTGCTTTACTTTCTTGAGCCTGAGGTGTTACCGTCTTTTTTTCTGCTCTTTCCAAATCCTTTTTTATGATCTGTGGAATATCTAACGGTTTAACAACTGTTTTCTTGCCGATATAAGAAAGTTTAATATATGTTTGCACATTAAGAGCAAACTCTTCAGGTTTTAGGTCCTCTCGCTCTATTTCTTTACTATTACCGTCCACAAGAAAAACATATTCCTGCACAGGCATTTTAATGCCCTTGGTCATTATGGCTATTTTACCGTTTACATCTCTTTTGTAATAAGTCTCTGCAAAATATTTCATATAAAACGGCGGAACATAGTTAATATCAACAGCGTTAGACGGCATTACCCCATATTTTTTTGTGTAAATATCCATTAAGTTTTTTATTCTTCTGGTTTCATCGGCCATTTGGCTTTTTATAGCAGGTTCTTTGGCTCTTAATTCGTTTTCATTTTTCCTTGATGCCTTTGTATCAGGATACATATCGTTAAGATCATAAAGTTTATTGTACGCCTGTTCTAATTTATCCTGTTTCAGTAAGTCCTGGGCCTTATTGTAAATGGACTCTGCCTTGCTTTCTCTCATTTTTACTTTGGTATTATGCGTAATCTTTGGGTACATGCGTACCGCAGAGAATAGAATAATAGCAATAACGATTAGGGATACAATCGCTTTTACAGGATATTTGCCTTTAAGTTCCTCTTGATCCTCGTCGGTAAGTCCATATTGATAAGAACTTTGTTTTTCAACATTGCCATACATTTCTCTATTCTGATCTATTGTAGGTAATGCTTGTTTTTTTATCTCTTCAAAATTAGTTGTAATACCAACATTCGCTGGAGCTTGACCTCTTGGTAGTTTTCTTCTATCAAACTCCTTACACTCTTTTATCTGTACCCAATTTTCAAAGCCATCCCTCCAAACATAATAAGTCCAAAAAATAGTCTTATTGTTAAGAGATTCCTTTATATAACTCGCTGTATAAGGCCCCATTTGATGTTCACCGTCGTGAACAAACCAAAGATCTTGTCCTTCTGGTACTGCTTCTGATTCTTCTGCAGGAACTTCTACTTTTGGAGCTTCAACTAAAGGCTGACCTCCGTCTGGCATAATAAGACGCCTGTCAAACTCTGCAACGTTGTATATAAAGTCCCAATCATTGTAACCATCCTTGAACAGATAATCATTGAACTTAAGACTTCCGTTCTTAAGCATCTGAATAACTTCGTCCTTTGTATAAGGACCAAAAGTTTTTCTGTTCGTGTTAACATACCAAATTCTATTCTCCGTCATATGACACCACCTTTAACCAGTGTTCTTATCCCTTCTGCAAAAGGAGGGCGCACTACGCCCTTCTCTGTGATTATACCAGTAATTAGGCTATTTGGCGTTACATCAAATGAAGGGTTAAAAGCCTTGGCGTTTTGAGGACATATAAATGTGCCATTTACCTTTCTAACCTCGTCTATGGAACGCTCTTCTATTGGGATTTTGGAGCCATCAGGGCAGTTAATATCTATGGTGCTTATTGGCGCAGCAAAATACATCGGAATACCATGATATTTTGCCAAAACTGCAACTGAATAGGTCCCGATTTTATTAGCAGAGTCTCCGTTGGCTGCAATTCTGTCCGCACCAACAACTATTAGGTCGATTTTTTTCTTAGACATTAAATGTCCGCTCATATTGTCTGAAATAAGAGTGCAATCAATATTATCCTTCATTAACTCCCACATAGTTAATCTTGCTCCCTGCAAGAAAGGACGTGTTTCATCTGCATAAACATGTATTTTTTTGCCTTCTTCTACGGCGGATCTTATTACGGCAAGAGCAGTACCATAATCAGCTGTCGCAAGAGCTCCCGCATTACAGTGAGTAAGAATATTCATTCCGTCTTTTATTACCGCACTACCATTTTTGCCTATTGCCTTGTTGGTGGCAACATCTTCGTCGTACATTAAAAGCGCTTCCTCTACCATCATTTTCGCTATCGTAGAAGTATCTTTGCTAATTTCACAAGCTGAATAAAATTTCTTTTTCATCCTATCTATTGCCCAAAAAAGATTTACGGCTGTTGGTCTTGTTTTGGCCATTACATTTGCTACATTATCAAAATATTTTTTGAATTCGTCCATATTTTGTGTATTAGCTTTTAAAAGTCCTAATGCAATCCCATAAGCAGCAGAGATCCCTATCGCTGGAGCACCACGAACTACCATCGTTTCTATTACCGTGGCAACCTCTTGATAACTGGTGCAAGTAACATAGACTTCCTGGTTAGGAAGTAATCTTTGATCAATAAAACTTACTTTATCCCCATTCCATTTTAATGTGTAAAAACTGGTATTATTCATTTGGCACTCCTAGAATTTAAATCCTTTTATTGCTTGTTTAAGTTGATCTGTAGCTTGCGATTTTACTTTTTGGACTTCTTTGGTTGCCGTATCTTTTAATTTTTTTGTTTGATATGCAACTGTTTTGTCCAAAAAGTATTGTATAAGTTTTGCTCCATCTAACTTAGGTTTTGCAACAGGTCCAGTTAAATGAAGAGGAAGCTGTGAGAGATCTTTTTTATCAACCTTAAAAGGTTCATAAGGAATATTTTTATAAGGAACTGTTACCATAAAATCCATATCCATATATTTATTGAAATCAACATTCCCTTTACCTTCTGCTAAATATTCTTTTTCCTTTGCAAGGATCTTATCTACGTAGATTTTTTCATCCTTAATATTAAAAACACCCTGTACGGTTTCCCATCCAGGATTCCCGCTAAAGATGTTTTTGCCTTGAGCAGGGGCAAAGCTACCGAGTTTTTCACCCAACTTCTGATTGATGGCCTGATTAAGTTCTTTTGAACTATAAACAAATTTACTGAAAGCAAAATTACCTTTACCGGTAAGACTTTTTTGTATGTCACCAACAGTATATCCCGATGCTGCAACATCTATTTTACCGGAAAGTATGCCGTCAAGAACCCCCTTCAGATCTGGCATTAACGTTTCAACAGCATCTTTTACTTTAAGATTAGTTGCATCAAAATTTGCACTATATGACGGTTTTGAAAGATTAGGAACAAGTGTTAATCCAGAAGATAATGTCCCGCCAAAAGTATCTGCTTTGAACTTGCTAACAGTAAAATTCCCTTTTGATGCATTCGCCTGGAATACAAAATTATTAAAAGTAAACTCCTTAAAAAGAACCTTGCTAACCTTCACGCTCATAGCGAAACTATATTTGTTCAAAAATTCATTGAGAGACTTAATTTGCTCTTTTGTAACCAATTCCTTTTTCTTATCTACTGGTGCTGATGCTTCAGATGTTTTTGCGATTTTTTTACCACCTGTAGCTTTTTTGTCCGTAGATAGAAATCCGTTAAGATCTATCCGCGAGGAAGTTGCATCGACAACAAATGAATTAGCATTTTTAGGTGAATTAGATATTTTTGCGGCAAGATCACTCTTTGTTGTCGTGTTCAAGTATTTAAGGTTCATTTGGATCGTTGGGAATTCATTCTCTAGATTCATTATTTTTCCATTAGCTTCAACGATATTATCGATCAACCAAACTTTTAACAATTGAAGGTCTATACTCTCCTTTGATTTAGCTGCGGTCATTTTTACTTTTAAAGGAGTCCCGACTGCTTTATTAAAACTTTTACTCTTCATTTTTACATTAGTCGCATCAAGTTCTACGTCTAATAAAAGGTTCTGTACGGAACCGGAAAGGTCAAGTTTAGATGTAACAGGACCAGCAAGATCATATTCCTTAAGTGAGGGAAGCATTTTTTTAATATTAGCGGACTCTATAGGCGAAGTGGAAATATTTAAAGTCAACGGTGTCGCTTCTTCTTTAAGACCCGCGACTTTACCAGTTATTGTCAGCCAAGGTTTGAACAGGGTAATAACGGCTTTTTTAACGGTTAATAAAGTCTCATTACCAGAAGCTGTAAGCTCAAGCTTTAAAGGAACTCCCTTTGCTTTTACAAAAGACTTTGACGTATAAGAAAGTTTCGTTGCATCGAACATCGCATAAACATCAAAGCTATCATTTCTGGTAGGCTTAACTTCTATATTTGTATTCCATTCTCCGGTAGCAATAAATTTTTTATCCTTTATATCAAGCGGAGAGCCTGCCTTAAGCTCTATATTTTTATCTGCAGGATCTATCATTAATTTAAAAGATAACGATTTAACGTCATATTTTGCTTTAGGAGACGTATATTTGATCTCTGCATCACTAACATCAAAAGTAAACCTGCTCATAAACAGGTAAGACATGTTGTCCTTCTTTTTCTCTTTGGAAGGCTGCTCTTTTTTATCCACAGACTCACTAGTTTCCACTTTTTTAACCATCAGATCAGAGATGTTGTTAATGTTCTTGTCCTTTACTATAAAGTCAACGTATGGTTTTTCCAGACCCAGACTTATGTTAGGGTTTCCAAAGATCAAAGACCAGATACCGAAGCTAAGTTTTGCCTGATCACATCTAAAAAGATCTTTTCTCTGAAAATCCGGAGATGATTTAAAAACAATATTCTTAACTTCAAAATGTACTATAGGAAAAAGTTTTAATTTTACTTCTCCAACATTCAAGTCTCCTTTTGTATTCTCATTAACATAAGATACCGCTATTTTTTTAACCTGATTTACATCTACAAAAAAGTAGACAGCGGCAAGAGCTGCTATCCATAAGAATAAAATAATCGCCAGCGCTAAACCAAAATATCTAAGAACTCTTCGTTTCGTTATCTTCATAAAACCTCCTTTAACCAAGCTTCTTTTTAAGTAACTCATTAACAACGGCAGGTTTTGCTTTCCCCCCGCTTTTTTTCATTACCATACCTACTAAAAAACCCATTACAGCTATTTTACCAGCTCTATATTGTTCAACCTGAGTTGTTGCTTCCAGTATTACCTCTTCCACTATTTTCTCTATTAAACCTTCATCATGTATTTGCGATAACCCTTTTTCATCTACGATAATCTTTGCTGGCTTACCTGTCTTTAGCATTTCATCAAAAACATCTTTCCCTGTATTCTGATTTATACTTCCATCTTTTATAAGTAGTAAAAGTTCAGAAAGAGCCTGTGCCCCAAGCTTAAGGTCTTTAACACTTATTTTATTATCATTAAGCGCTTTTAGAACGACCGTTTGTATCCAAGAACTCGTAAGTTTTGCATCTCCAACAGCTTTAACTGTCGACTCATAATAAGACGCCAGCATTTTATCTGAACAAAAAAGGTCTGATTCGTAATAAGACAATTTGTATACATCTATAAATCTTTTTATTTTAGTATCTGGGAGTTCTGGCAATGTCTCTTTTACTTTATTTATAAATGACTCATTCAATAGCAATGGTCTAAGATCAGGCTCCGGAAAATACCGATAGTCGTTAGATTCTTCTTTCTTTCTCATAGACCTTGTCACACCTTTATCTGAATCAAATAACCTGGTCTCTTGTATTATCTTTTCTTTGGAAGAAAGGGCTTTCGTTTGTCTTTCTATCTCGTAGGACAATGCTTTTTCTAAAAATCTAAATGAGTTTAAATTTTTTATTTCAACTTTAGTACCGAGCTTTTTTTCTCCAGATGGCTTTAAGGAGATATTCGCATCACACCTAAGATTTCCCTCTTCCATATTACAATCGCTGGTCTCTATATACTCTATGATCGTTTTTAATTTTTTAAAGTATAAAACAGCTTCTTCTGGAGAAGTCATGTCCGGCTCACTCACTATTTCTACCAGAGGAATTCCTGCTCTATTAAGGTCCACATAACTGTTTTCATTGTCATGAATATTCTTTCCCGCATCCTCTTCTATGTGAATCCTTGTTATCCCTATTTTTTTTGTTGTACCGTCTTTTAACGTTATCTCAGTATAACCATGTTCGGACAAAGGCTCATCGAACTGAGAAATCTGATAGCCCTTAGGAAGGTCTGGATAAAAATAATTCTTTCTGGAAAAGACGCTGGTATTGTTTATTTTACAGTTAAACGCAAGCGCCGTCTTTAATGCATATTCAACGGCCTTACCGTTAAGCACCGGGAGTGCTCCTGCCTGTCCTGTACAGACAGGACAAATATTTGTGTTTGGTTTTTTCCCATAAAGAGTAGAACATCTACAGAACATTTTACTTTTCGTAGAAAGCTGTGCGTGTATCTCTAAACCTATAACTACGTCATAACTACTCATTCTACACTTACCCTGTTAAAGCAATCTTGCTTTTCCATTTCTATAAGTCTTGTTATCCCAAAAAGGGTTTTCTCATCAAAATGTTTCCCTATTAATTGCATTCCTATTGGCAAATTTTGTGAGCTAAAACCAGCAGGAAAAGCCAACGACGGTACCGCCGCAAGATTTACAGAAATAGTAAATATGTCGGACAAGTACATAGACAGTGGACTTGCCATTTTTTCTCCTAACTTAAATGCTGTAAATGGAGACACAGGCATTAATATAGCATCGCATTTTTTATATGCATTTTCGAAATCTGTTTTTATTAAAGTCCTTACTTTTGCAGCTTTCGCAAAATACGCATCATAATAACCTGCACTCAAAACAAAAGTCCCTAGCATTATTCTTCTTTTAACTTCTTCACCAAAACCTTCTCCTCGTGAGCCACGATACAAAGACTCAAGGTCTTTAAAACCCTTATTCCTATGACCAAATCTTATACCGTCGTAACGAGAGAGATTCGCACTTGCTTCACCAGGACTAATTACATAGTAAACATCTAAAGCATATTTCGTATGTGGTAATTCTATATCAACAGTTTTAAATCCAATTTTTTTGATCAACGCCAATGACTCTTCAAAGACTTTTATAACATCCTTATCAACACCTTCTTTTATAAACGAAGAAGGAATTCCTATTGTTTTTTTAACTAAGTCTTTTTTATTTTCCTGCAATAAATATTCGTAAACATTTTCTGTCTTTTTGGATGATGTTGTTGCATCGTTTTTATCAAACCCGGCGACAGCATCGTAAGCTATTGCAAGATCATGAACGTTTCTTGCCATAGGTCCAGGTTGATCCAAAGAACTAGCAAAAGCTATAACTCCATAACGACTCATTCTTCCATATGTCGGTTTTAAAGCTAAAATTCCTGTATAAGAAGCAGGAAGCCTAACAGAACCACCCGTATCTGTACCAAAGGAAATTTGAGACAATCCTGCTGATACAGCGGTAGCACTACCACCGCTAGACCCTCCAGAAACCCTTGTTGTATCCCAGGGATTCTTAACAGGACCAAAATATGAATACTCGTTAGAAGAACCCATTGCAAATTCATCCATATTATTTTTACCGACGATAATAGCTTTTTTTTCTTTAAGCCTTTTGGTTATGGTAGCATCATACGGAGCAATATAATTTTCCAGTATTTTTGATGCACACGTAGTTCTTGTTCCACTTAACATAAAAAGATCCTTCAACGACACAGGTATCCCTTTCATTAATGGATCTTTCTCCGAAAAACCTTCTCTATCCAATAAAGATGCCTGTAGTAAAGACTCCTTCTCAAAAATACTTATATATGCATTAAGTTCTTTATGTTTTTTTATTCTATTAAAGTAAAGCTCACAAAGTTCCTTTGCAGATATTTTTTTATCCCTGAGTAATTTTGCAAGCGCTGGTATCGAGGCTGTTAAAAAACTATTGCTCAATTCTCTTCCTCCAATATGCTTGGTACACAAAAAAAGTGTTCTTTAATATAAGGAGATGTTTTCGTTATTAATTCAGAATCAAAAACCTCGACTTCATCTTTCGCAAATTCATAATCTTCTATACAAGCATGAAACATTGGTTTTATATTTTGTACATCAACTTCATCTAACGAGCTTATATGGCCTAAAATTAGACCGAATTCATCCCGAAGTTTCACATTATCAAAACTAAGTTTAGACAACTTTTCTAATTTTTTTATTAGGGCATCTGTTGACGGAACAAATTTAGGGGTAGTCATAAATTCTCCACTGTATGCAAGTATTTAGCATGAGCCAATAATGTTGTCAGTATAATTTACCCTTGTAGTTTAAGGTATTTGAGTGTTTAATTAGCTCTGTAATTATGTGTTTTTTAGCCTACCTTATAATACTGCTTTTCGCTTCGCCAAACCTTTCATTCGCAGGGGTAAAGCCGCCTTTGACCCCACAGGCAAAAAAGAACCTGTCTTTGGAAGAGAAAAAAAAGGAAATAATCCAAAACCCTGACCCTGCTCTATATAACGATATCAGAGACTATATGTCTGACGACGACGAACAAGACACAGATCAAGAACTGGACCAAGATCAATGGTATCGCAATAAAGGTTCAAATAGATTAGAGAAGGACTTCTCATCCATGGGCTCTGGACTTAAAAGCATAATGAAAAACCACAACCTAATTATTGCAGGAGTACCGTATTCCCTGCAGGGAATACCTATCATATACACCTCAAAATCCACTGGGTTTAACCTTGGAGTAAGAGCGTCTATAGCAGACATGAAACACGAACAGCCTTATGTATATAAATTTGCATTTCAATATTGGGTCTCCGACAGAGGTGTAAAAAACCATGAGGTTGAATTAGACATTCCTTACTTTTTTTCAAAATCATGGCATATTCGTCTAGACTATAAATATTCTGTCGTTATAGACGACAATTATTTTGGTATTGGTAACGACTCTGTTTTTAACAAAGATTTTATTACACCGTCCAATCCGTCTTTTATTTCAAGAACGTATTATCAGTACAAATTAACATACCCTAGTTTTACCTTCGATGTTGAGCGAAATTTATTTTCAGAAACACTTTTTATATTTGCCGGTATAGGACTGGAAAAAGCGACCATAAATCCTCGTAGCCTAGATTCTGACTCTAAAATATATATGGAAAAACCTTTTGGGTACAACGGCGGTAATACAAATTATATAAAGGTCGGACTTGCTTTTGATACCAGGGATTTTCCTTTCAACCCGACAAAGGGTATCGTCTTAGCAGGTACATATACTGACCATGCAAATTTCATGGGCAGTAACTATCAATATAAAAACGCTGATCTAACATATATGCTTTTCTTCTCCTTCTTTAAATATTTCACTCTTGCGCACAGAATAATGATCGACCAAATATGGGGAAACCCTCCGTTTTTTGCTCTCGCAGAATTTAAATCCTACTATGATAGCTATCAGGGACTTGGAGGAGCAGATGTTTTAAGAGGAGCGCCCTCATTCAGGTTTATAGATAACCTTAAGTTCATTAATCAGATAGAATTAAGAACCCGCTTTTACAACGGAATGGTCTTTGGCCAACATTTACAGGTAAATGTAAACCCCTTCTGGGATATCGGAAGAGTTTGGGACAGAAAAAAGAAAATCAGTATTAATGATATGCACAATACTTTTGGTAGTGAATTCCGATTTACATGGAATGCAAATTTTATAGCTTCCTTCACCGTTGGTATCAGCAGTGAACAAACATCTACATATCTATCGTTCGGAGAATCTTTCGATTAATTTTTTGGGATTGTATTAAAAAGTAAAAACTTCTTTTATTTCCTCTCCCTGATTTAGAGGAATTTTTTCTAATTTTGGATCGATCAAAATATAGTTGTTAGCATTCGTTTGAACAACATACTCCACCGTAACTATAGATGCATCAAAGATTATGGCTAACGGTTTTTGTCTTGTTTTTTCCTTTGGTTTTCCCCTATATAATGAGCCATCAGCATATACAAAAATCTTTTCTCCATTTACCATTTTTGTACAAGCAGCAATCCCTTCTGCAACTTTATCAGGAGCCTTGCCTCTTGAAGACAGTTCTATTTTACTGATGCTAAGCGCTATAACAGAACCATTGCTCTGAATTGCTAATAAATCTTCGTCAGCATAATTTACAAAAAGGACTTCATCCTCTTTTCTAAGACTAAACACGGCAACACCATTTGATTTTATTCCCTTGAACTCAGAAAGTTTTATTCTCTTTGAATATCCTTTCTTGGTTACAACGACTATTTCCTTATCTACGACCTCATCAAAGACTCCAACTATTTTTATACTATCCTTTAATTTTAACTGCTCTTTTATATCCACACCCTTACCGTATCGTCTCATTTCTGGAATAGAGAACACTTTTAAAGGATAAACTTTTGCGTCTGCTGTAAACAGCAAAATTCTTTCTGACATATCCGCTTTACAAACAAATCGAACAACATCGTCGCCAGTAAAGACTACATCAGACTGCCGCTCTCCCTGTTCGGCTACAGGATTATATCTTTTTATAAAACCGTTATTTGTAATCGCGACTATTACTTCTTGAGATGGAATCAAATCATCCAGTTTTTTATCCTCGAAGTCAGAAATTATCTTGGTCTTTCTTGGGTCAGAGAACTTTGTTTTTACCTCTGTAAACTCATCCTTTAAAATCTTTTTTATTTTTTGGTCACTATTTAATATCTCCATTAGCTCTTCAACCAATTTAGCAAGCTCTTTATATTCTTCAATTATTTTGTTTACTTCCATGCCTGCAAACTTATAGTTAGGCAAAATAACAAGTGCTTCACTTTGCGCCGGTGTAAGGCCAAATTCTTTTTCTGCTTTAGTTTTTAAGTCCTGTTTATCTTTTGCTTTTGGAAGAATTTCTTTTAAATACTTGTCCTTAAAATCCAAAACCTTTTTGTAGCCTTCAAGTATATGTTTTTTTTCGTTTGCTTTTCCAAGAGAATAAATCGTTCTTCTTCTAACAACTTCTTCTCTATAATGTATAAAGATGTTCAATATCCTTTTTATATCTACTGTTTGAGGTTTGCCGTCTACCAGAGCGACCATATTAACTGCAAAATTAGAATCAAGTGGCGTGTTCTTATAAAGTTTCTCTATTATAAAATCAACCGGAGCTCCTTTTGCCAGATCAAGGACTATTCTTACTCCTGCTTTTGCAGACTCGTCTCTTATATCTACTATACCGTCGATCTTCTTGGTTTTTATAAGTTCAACTATTTTCGCTATTATTCTGGTTTTAACAACAGAGTAAGGGATCTCTGAAATTACTATTCTTTTTTTATCTTTCTCTGTTTCTACATTAATCTCCGCTCTTAATCTTACAGTCCCTCTACCTGTATTGTATGCCTCTTTTATGCCACCATCATCAACGATAGATGCTGCTGTTGGAAAATCAGGGCCCTTTACATATTGCATTATTTCTTCAACGCTTAAATCAGAAGTCTTTAACATTGCAATTAGAGCATCCATAACCTCTACAATGTTATGAGGAGGAATATTCGTTGCCATTCCTACTGCAATACCAGAAGCTCCATTAATAAGAAGGTTTGGGAATCTTGCAGGAAGTACCAGCGGCTCTTTTTCTGTATTGTTATAATTATCACCTTTGTCGACTGTATCTTGCTCTATATCTGCCATTAAATATGAAGATAATTTATCTAAACGTGCCTCTGTATATCTATAAGCAGCAGGAGAATCTCCGTCTATAGACCCAAAGTTTCCTTGCCCTTCTATAAGCTGATAACGCATTACCCACGGCTGTGCTAATCTAACTAGTGCTTCGTAAACAGCTGTATCACCATGTGGATGATACTTTTTTAAAACTTCTCCGACTATACCTGCACACTTGGTAAATTTTTTATCAGAAAGTAATCCTTCATTTGCCATCGCAAAAAGAATTCTTCTTTGAACAGGTTTTAAGCCATCACGAATATCTGGTAAAGCACGGCTGGTAATAACGCTCATCGCGTAATCTATAAACGACTCTTTTACCTCATCAAGATAAGAGACTGTCTCGTCACTACCCTTAACAAAAAAATCTGGTTGCTGTTCCGCCATTAACCCCTACCTCTATATGTCTAAGTTCCTTACATTAAGCGCATTAACATCTATAAAATGTTTTCTGGAGGAAACACCTTCTCCCATAAGTATGGAAGTAAGATCATCTGCCGCTTCTTCGTCGTCTAAATCAACTTTTAGAACGTTCCTGGTTTTTGGGTCCATAGTTGTTTCCCAAAGTTGTTCTGGGTTCATTTCTCCAAGACCTTTATACCTCTGTATATCTATTTTTGATTTCGCAACTTCTATTAACTTAAACAACAAATCAAAAACATCTGTAGCAGAAACGGCTTTCCCCTTATCTATTAATTCTATATAGTAAGGAGGATCCCCTAATGTCTTAAGTTTTTTAGAAAGCTTATCCATTTCAAAAAATTCTGGAGATTTCATAAACTCATCATCAAAAACGGTTTTAAGCCTTCTACCTCTTCTTTCTGACAAAAAAGTAAAAGCCATAGACTCATCATCTTCATTCTTTTCAAACTCGACACCGACCGGATTAACAGAAGGATAAAGCTTAGAAATTATCGGCAAATAAGATAGAAGCTCTTTTTTTAATAGTTTTTGGTTTTTTTCTTCCAAAAGGCTTTCCTTCCTTATGAATGTCGACCTTAATATGTAATCTATAATAAGTTTTTCTGAGCTTTTTTCTACGAACCTGTATGCATCCTGATACGCAATTAAGGAAGAAATAAAGGTCGCCAGTTCCTTTCCTTTAAAAGTTTTTCCTTCTGATGTTGCGACAATACAATCTTTTTCTATTATCTTCAATAAAAACGCATAAAGTTCAGTATCATTCTTTATATAATCATGTTTTTTACCATAACTTATTCTATAAAGAGGAGGCTGCGCTATATATATATTTCCTTTTCTTACAAGTTCTGGCATAGACCTATAGAAAAATGTAAGCAGCAGAATTCTTATATGAGAACCGTCGCTGTCTGCGTCCGTCATTATTACGACTTTACCATATCTTAGTTTTGAAATATCAAAACTTGTATCTATTCCACAACCAAGAACTTGAATAAGCGTTTTTATTTCTTCATTCTTTAATATTTCATCTATGTTCTTTTTCTCCACGTTAAGTATTTTACCTTTTAACGGTAACACGGCTTGTGTTTTTCTGTCTCTCGCCTGTTTTGCTGAACCACCAGCAGAATCTCCTTCAACTATAAACAATTCTGCCTTTGTAGGATCTTTTACTTCACAGTCAGCTACTTTACCCGGGATAGCTGTTAGTTTGTCAAGCAAGCCTTTTCTTCTAACAAGAGTTCTTGCTCTTTTTGCCGCTTCGGAAGCTTTGAACGCTATAATCGCCCTGTCACAAATATCTTTTGCTGCAGCGGTATTGCTTTCCATATAATCTGTCATTTTTTCGGAAACAAATTTGTGAACAGCATTCCTTATCCAAACATTGGTTAATTTTGTTTTTGTCTGACTTTCAAATTCAGGTTTCTTTACTCTTATACAAACTATTGCCGTAAGCCCTTCTCTTATGTAGTCACTATCCAGCCTTTGTTGCTTGAATTTTTTCTCATTATAATCATTAACAGCCTTAGAAAAGCCACTCTTAAAACCTGCTTCGTGTGTTCCGCCTTCAGCATTATGTATTGAATTTGTATAAGCCCTAACCTTTTCATAAGTTGTATCGTTGTATTGCCATCCAATCTCTATAATAAGCCTTTCCTTATCATTGTCTTCTGGAATTACCTCGCCAGAAAAAACAACAGCCTCTTTAGGAATAACAGCTCTGCCTTCGTTCATCTCTTCTATAAGGTCTTTTAACCCAAGAGGGAAATAATAAAGATCTTCTTCTGCGCCCTCTTCTCTAAAAACAATGGAAAGCCCTTTATTTATATGAGCCAGTTCTCTTAATTTATTGGATAATATTGCTGATTTAAATTTAGTCTTCGCAAAAAATTTTTCGTCGGGTCTAAAGGTAATTAATGTTCCTTGCTTATCAGTTTTTCCCATTACTTTAAGAGCCTGAACTGGTTTGCCATGCTCATACCTTTGCCAGTATTTTTTTCCACCCCTTTTAACTTCTACTTCTAAATATTCACTAAGTGCATTAACGAGAGAAAGCCCAACACCATGCAACCCTCCAGAATAATCATAAGCACCTTTTTTCATCTTTCCACCAGCGTCCATGGTGGTTAAAACAACTTCGAGAGCTGTTTTCTTTTCTGTAGGATGCATCTCCGTAGGAATTCCCCTACCGTTATCGCTGACAGTAATTACATTGTTGGCATGTAGAATAACGTCTATTCTTGTGCAATGGCCATTCATTGCCTCATCTATGCTATTTGCGACAAGCTCATCAACAAGGTGATGAAGTCCCCTGGTAGAGACATCCCCTATAAATCTTGCAGGGTTTTGCCAAACAGCTTCTAACCCTTTTAAAACAACAATGTCTTCTGCTCTTTGTTCTCTTGGATTCGCCATATTCACATTTTCACACTTACACCAAACTGAACTCCGTTTATCAGCCTAGAGAAGACGTGCCTTATATCTATTGATGTCTTCAAGGATATCGTAGGATATACATAATATTCAAAACCAAGTAATCCCTCAACTATTGTGTATCCTTTTATCCAACTTAGGTAGTTTACAATAAACATAGAAAATCTACGAGTAAAAGTTATATCGTAGTTGAAAAAGCTAAGCTGGAAGCCGGAGCCAGAGTTTTCGTCCGTAATGATATGACGCCATCCTATAAGGAATTTTGGCTGTAAATGACTTCTTGGAGAAAGCCTAAAAACAAAGTGAAAAGACCAGTAACGTTGGTCAAAATCTCCATTGTTGTATGTATCGTAATCAAAGCCTACGCCTGCCCACTGCTTATGCAGCTCCATGCCAAATTTATAACCACTGTTATGCCCATTTGCTTTTAAAAGACCAAAATCTAGTTCTGCTGCCGTCCTTTCATAGCGTCTTATTTGTGACATAGAAGGACGATCATCCATAGGGTATTGAAACCACGGAAATATAGGTGCAAAAACAACAGACTTACCTACTAAACATGGCGTAGAATCTGAACAGAGAGAAAGAAGTCTTGTAAAACCATCTTCGTTGTTAAATAAATCCTGGGCTGAAAGGCAAAAAGAAACAGTCAAAAAACCAATAATAAATAAAAATCTCATAAAGTTAAATTTTATCTTATAAATCATCTTTAACTAAGATAAAATACCAGCTGTAATGATTACGTCAATAAATACAAAGATAATAGCGACACTTGGCCCTGCTACTCAAAATGAAAAGGCCATAATTGCGCTTGCAAAAGCCGGAGTTACAGTATTCAGGCTCAATTTCTCGCATGGAAAGCACAAGGACTTCAAAAAATGCATAAAAACAATAAGAAAGGTAGAAAAGCAAATCGGGAAGTATCTCCCAATAATGCAGGATCTACAGGGTCCTAAAATAAGACTTAATCGGTTTGAGAAAAAATTAACAGTACATAACGGAGAGGTCTTTTGGTTATATATATGCAACAAGCCGGATGAGCAGCCAAACAAAATATGTATTACTTACCCAAAACTTACAGATGAAATAAAAAAAGGCGACAGAATATTTATTAACGACGGAAAAATAGAATTAAAAACAATAAATGTAAAAAAAGGAGAAATACAGGTCCACACTATTAAAGGAGGAGAACTCGAACCAAGAAAAGGGGTAAATCTTCCAGACACATGTATTTCTTTACCGTCGCTAACAGACCAGGACCTTGATGACCTTAAATTTGGTGTTAAGAACAGGGTAGACTACGTAGCAATGTCTTTTGTCCGCTCTGCAAAAGATGTCAAAGGACTAAAAGAACGCTTGTTAAAAATGAAAAGCAAAGCCAGTGTAATCTCAAAAGTAGAAAAGCCACAAGCGTTAACAGAAATAGAGGAAATAGTAAAAGTCAGCGATGTTGTTCTTGTTGCAAGAGGAGATCTTGGCGTAGAAATAAAATTGGAAAAAGTCCCTGCCGTCCAAAAACAAATACTGGAATTAGGGTTCAAACATAAAACGCCAGTCATAGTTGCAACTCAAATGTTAGAAAGCATGATAAAAAATTCTCAGCCGACAAGAGCAGAGGCAACAGATGTATTCCAAGCCGTCGCAGACGGAGCTGATGCTGTAATGTTGTCCGGAGAAACAGCTGTTGGGGATTACCCGGTTGAAACGGTAGAAGTAATGAGCAGAATAATAGCAGAAAGTGAACGAACCTTGAAAACACCTTCTACATCGCTAATAATAACAGAGAATACGGACGAGGCAATTGCAGAGACTAGTGCAGAAATAACAGAAAAAATAAATGCAAAATTCGTCTGCTGTTTTACTTCAAGCGGTTGGACTGCGAAATTAATATCAAAAAATAATTATAGGCATCCAGTAATTGCGTTCACAGAAAAAGAAGATACCGCACGCCGCATAGCTCTTTATAAAGGCGTTCTTCCAATATGCATAAACAAGAAGTTAAAGAACCTTGATGAAATGTTTCACGTTTCCAGCAACATAATAAAAAAGTCCGGCTTTGCCAAACAGGGAGATAAATTCGTCATCGTTGCAGGATCTCCAATAGGTCTAAGTGGCAAAACAAATCTATTAAAAGTACACACTGTAACGTAGTAAAATTTATACCAATATGTATTCAAAGATATCCTAATTTAAGTGTTTTAAGGGTCATGACTTAAGACTTGTTTTTTTGGTTATTGTTGGAGTGAGCGTAACAATTCTTAGGTCCGACGAAGGTTAAAACAATTGTTTAACGATTACCATCCCGGTCATATAGGGATGGCCAATATAAAACGGCGGACCTTATGAATTGTAGCGAACAAAGACCATAACCAAAAAAATAAGTCTTAAGTCATGACCCTATTGTTGTTCCATTAATATATCTTTGAATACATATTGGTATTAAGTATAATGTATCAAATTTTATTACTAGAAAATTTTTCTAAAGCCTTTATTGCTCTATCCGCTTCCCTAAAAACTGGGATTCCTTTTAACAATTTGCATGCCGGATCATAAAGCTCTCCGCTGTCCACAACAACTACAAACGGTTTTTTAGATGTCATATAAAGATCATTCATCATGTTGAACATAGACTCAGGACCAAGCTCTTCTGCTATTGACTTAATCGCCGGAGTCATCGGGATACAAGAAAACACACCAACATCGATATTATTATCTGCCATTAGTAATCTAAAACAGTCTATATTCGCCTTATCGTTCCCAGAAGGGGTAACATCCATAGGATTGCCTGCACTAACAAGAGTATCTATTTTCGCTTCTTTTAACGCTGCAGTCATAGCACTGATCGTATCTGAACTTAATTTACCAAGTGTTAAGCCAGAAAGATTGTCTGCCATTCCCACAGTCTCAAAACCCGCATTACTCAAAATAGCAACCTTTTTGCCTGCTATTTTAAATCTATCCCAAAGCACACAAAGTTTTAACAGGTCCTCAAATTCAGTAAAACTTTCAACTATCATAGCTCCTGCATCTTGCATTACTGATTTATAAACAGAATAATCGCCTGCAATAGATGCTGTATGACCACTTGCAGCAGATTTTCCTGCACTTGATTTTCCCCCTTTATAAATTATAACTTTCTTGCCACTATCAACGATCCCTTTAACGGCCCTAGCTGTTCGAATGCCATCTAGTTCTTTAAATCCCTCAATATAAATAGCTACTGTATTTATATCCTGACTATCCTTAAAATATTCAAGATAGTCGCTGGATGTAAGGTCCATTTGATTACCAATAGACGCCGCATATTTTGGGGTAAGATCTGTTTTACTAACTTTAGAGATTATGAAAGCTCCTGACTGAGAGATAAAGGCATAAGGCTTAGGCTCAGAGTATTTCATCTTGTTTGTTGGTATAAAAAACGTGTCATATTTTCCAGGGAAAGAGATAACTCCAAGACAATTACCTCCCACTATAACGGGACCACGACTTTTTGATGTTCTGCTTTTTTGCAAAGCAGTAACGATATCTTTTTCTAAATGTTCACATCCTTCTTTTTCTGCAAAGCCACCTGGAATAACGATAACACTTTCAAATTTATCCTGATCTATAGATTCTTGAATAACTTGTCCAGAATCTTTTGCGCTAACAGCAAGCACAAGCAGGTCTATTTTCTTTGGAAGGTCCTTAACACTCGCATAACACTTTACTCCGTCTATTTCTGTAGTCTCCGGTTTTATTACATAAAGATCTTTCTTAGAAAATCCTTTTTTAATAATATTGTTAAGGATTATTCTTCCCATATTCATTGATCTTTCTGAAACACCTATTACCGCTATAGAAGATGGATGGAAAAGTTTTTCAAGTTTTTCTGCTGGTCTTGGAACTAATATGTTGCCTGAAGATCTTTCTATTTTCATCAATCCGTCTATTGCAACAAGCCCATTATAATCGCCTTCAGCAACCAGGATTGGATTTATCTCACATTCAGTTATTATGACATCACGATTCTGATAAGAGAACGTCTTTCCAAGCTCGTTCAACTTATTTAGAACATCAACTAAGTCGTCGTCACTGACGAGCCTTTTTTTTGTTCTGTCCAATCCTGCTACTTTATAATAAGCAGCATTGTTTTTTATTTTATCTAATGTTGAATTAACTATTTCTGAAGATATAACGCTAAAAGAATTATCCATGTGCTTGCCAAAAAACTCGGTATCCAGCCCACCAACACCAAATCCCGTTAACGTACCAAAATCCCTGCTATTACGAACAGAAACGATTATCTCTCTGCCAAAAGTAGACTTGCATGGAACTAATCCAGTAACGAGATAACCATACACATTATAAGAGGCTGTGCTTTTTGCGATCTTGTTTATTGCTTCATTGATCTCTTTTGGGTCATTGCTACAAAATAAGACTCCGCCCACTTCTGTCTTATGTAATATTTCTGGAGAAACAACTTTTACGACGACATTATCTTCTTTTATTTTACCTTTAGAATTGTCAAATCTTGAATTTTTATCAATAAAAACATAGTTGGATGTTTTAATTCCTATCATCTTGAATATCTCATAAACTTCATGTTCCAAAAGGGCATTTCGGCCGTCTTTAATAGCATTCTCAATTATGTTCGCTACTTTGTTCATGTGGATCTCCTCTATATTGATAAAAAAAAGCCCGAGCGTTCCTTCGCTCGGGTTTATCATAAAAACCAAAAAAGTTATAACGTCCTATTATAACCCCATAACCCTGAAACAATATTATATTGTATGGTAATATATGGCAAGAAAAAGTTTTGGCATTAAATATGTAGAATGCTATAGGCTATATATAATGAAGATCATTGAATTAAATAAAACCAATAAGAAAAGCCATTTTACAGCAACAATAGGAATTTTTGATGGGCTGCACAAAGGGCATAAAAAAATACTAGAAGAATTAAAACAAAAAGAGCCAAATATTGTTTTAACTTTTTACAAACATCCAAGAAACATTAAAACATTACAATCCCTTGCAGAACGTTTAAAAACGATAAAGGAAATTGGTATTAATAAAGCCGTAGTCTTTACAAACAAAGACAAAATAATGGACATGGCAGCAGTACAATTCATTGAGAATATAGTAAAAAATCTAAATATTGAAAGTCTTATTGTTGGCAGCGACTCAAGGATGGGAAGAAATAGAGAAAGTGGGATAAAAGACCTAAATGAAATATGCAAAAACAATAAAATAAAACTAACCGTTATCGACGTTATATGTGATCACGGGAAAAAATTAAGTTCAACGGATATAAGAGATTATGTAGAGCATGGCAACGTACCTAAAGCAGCTTCTATGCTCGGCCATAGTCTTGAGCTTCACGGTATCGTCGTAAAAGGTAAAGGCAATGGAGAAAAACTCGGGTTTAGAACAGCCAATATACAAATTAACTCATTAAGAACCCTCCCGGATCATGGGATATATATAAGTAGGACCCATCTGGACACAGCCACCTTTCCAAGTGTTACATTTATAGGAACAAGTCCAACTATACATAAAGACCCTGTAACTATTCAGAATCCTTTGGTAGAAACACATATTATAAACTTTGAAAAAGACCTATATGGCAAAAAAATACACATAGAACTCATAGAAAAAATAAGAGATATCAAAAGGTTTGCTAGCTTAGCAGAACTCTCAAATGCTATAGCCAAAGACGTGGAACAAGCTGTAAAAAGATTGCACAGTTACAAATAATTTATCCATATCCTTCTCTTTTTCCTTACCTATCACGCGAATTTAAAGCAGTAAAATCATATAGTTATCAAAAAATGTGCGTTTGGCACGGCGTTTGCTTTATATAAAGTATAAAAGAACCGAAAGGGGGATGTAAAAATGAGGACCTTGTTAGTAATTTTAACACTTCTTGTAACAGGAAGCGCTCACGCCATGACCATACCATGGGAGCAACCACCAATAAAAAATAAAGGCTGCTATGGCATAGGCAAAGTTCAAGATCTTAGTGCTCTTAACTGGCTTACAAGCAGTGATGGTGGAGAAAAAGAACCAACAAAGAAATCAGGCAATAGAACTTTTTAAGGACTATTTTTCTGTTGTTGTTGTTTTATTTTCAACTTTTTTATTTACAGTATCAGCTGTGTTATAGTTTTTTGAGCCTTTCCACCACTGAAAATCACAAGCCTTTGGTTTGACCTCTATTAAAGAGTCGTCATTTAGCCCAACCTCTGCATATAAGCCCGTTCCAAATAGAAAAAACACATTGGTTAATATCAAAAGTTTTATAAGCTTCATAATTCTTTAACCTCCAATCAATCTTCTACTTCTATAAGGCCGAACACCGACATCATCTCTATATAATCCAAATAGATCTTTCTAATTGACCAAAGCTTATCTGTATCATCATTCTTATCCTTTGGCATTACTATAGGAGCACCATTATCGGCATATTGGACCACCATAGCTGCATCTTTCGAAGAAACTTCCTTTAATTTGCCTCTTTCATCATATTTAAATGAAAAAGAATTATTTTTATTGTCGACAATATTAGCAACATTTCCATTACCATCATAGCTAAGCTTAAATTTTAGATCCCTGCTTGCAGCAAGTGTGATCTGATCCTTATCGTTGTATTTAAACACGTATGGATCACCATTGTTGATTATGGAAGAAACGTGTTTTTTATCTTCGTACTTAACATCTACGATTCGTCCATCAGGCAAAACTTTCTTTTTAAGCTTGCCGTCCTTGTTATATTCAAAACGTGTAATTTTACCATTTTCATTGACGACAAGAGGTGTTCCACAACACATCGTATATGTAACGGTCTTTTCTTTCTTTCCTATTTTTTGTCTGGTTTTATATGTATAAAGACTGCCTTCTGGATCAGGTCGTTTCCAGAATTCATACTTTTCTGATATAACTTCATTTCCAAATTTCTTTACAATACTAACAGACTCATAATATTGATTCTTGCTCTTGTCGTTGGCATATTCAGTAAATATTTCCCAACCCTGAGGGGTTTTCTGATAAATAACCTTTCCTGTTTCTGTATCGTAACCAATATTCCACTTTTGTGTTTTAGCACCAGCCATACCTGAAGGCAGAGTTATTTCAATAACTCTATGGTATGAATCATATTTATATTTGTATGTGTTGCCACCACTATCAGTTGATTGTGAAAGATTATCGTTGTCGTCATAAGAATACATTGCTGCTTTACCATTATATAAAGAAACTCTTTCAATAAAGCCTTTCGCATTAAAGAAGAAATTCATGCTTCTTCCAAGACTATCTCTAACTGTTTGCAATTTACCATTAGCTGTATATGAAAAAACAAATCCTCTGCCTGTTTTAGCAATACGTTTGATTATTCTCCCTTCTGAATCAAATTGATCCGTAACACCATCTGAACCGATCCTTGTATAGCCTCCTTTTATTTTCTTAAGGATCTCTCCTGCTCTTTCTACACACTCAAGTACCGTTCCTTCTTTTACCGTACCGAATATTTTATATCTTTTTGCATACTCAAAAAGTAGAGTTGGCTCTTTTAACAACGTCGTCCTAAGTCTGTTAACATAATCCTTGCCGTTATTAATAGCGTTTGTAGCTTTAAGATATTTATCTGCTAGTTGTGACAAAGAAGCAGATCCCTTCGCAATATAATGGCTTCTTCCCCCACCAGGAACTTCTTCTATCATTACGAATGGACCATCTACGACGGAAAGTCTTGTCTCAAAATGCGAACCCCAGCCATAACCAAAAGCACCCTTAGAGATACTTAAACTATTATAAAAGCGTTCTAACTCAAAATTATTCCCTTCGTCTACGTCCGTATATCTTAATGAAAAGTTACCATTCAACAACCACAGTGTGGAAAAACCAGATAATGGAGTTAACATTAGGATAACTGCAACTATAATTTTTTTCATAACATGTCTCCCCTTAAACCTTTATAGATATTATTCGTTTTATCATATATCCGCCTAAACCCTGAAGGAAAAACATTAACGCTAGCATCATATAGCCCAGCGGGGTTGTAAACAAAAGAGAGGTTTGAGCAGGGCTTGTATAATACTGCAACAATAAAAGCAGGAAAGGAATTACAGTGATAACAATAGCCTGAAATATTCCCTGTGCGGTAAGGGCTTTAACCTTTGCTGTAAGCTTTACTCTTTCTCTAATTGTATATGCTATGGTATCAAAAGTTTCAGGTAAGTTACCACCTGTTTCTCGTAAAATTAATATCGCTGTTGCAAACATATCAAGGTCTTCAAGCTCCAGTCGTCTAGCAAGGTTAACAAAGGCTTCGTCTATAGGAACTCCGACTCTGTTCTGCGCTAACAACAACGTAAATTCTTGTTTTATTGGATCCGGCATTTCCTCTACAACAAGCCCAACTGCCTGTATAAGATTTAATCCACTTCTTAAACCGTTTGACATCAAAGTTAAAGCATCAACCATTTGTAAATTAAACGACATGGAGCGCTTTGCTTTCATCCAGTTTATTATCGGCATTGGTGCTCTTGAGATCATAAACCCCACAGAGGTACCAATCAATATTCCTGCAAAAAAATTTGGAAGAAACAAAACAAAAACAATAAAGCCAACACCAAGAGTACTTACATATATAAGTATAAGAGCAGTTTTTTTGTTAAATTCTATAAAAAGAGTATCAAGTTCTTTTACCAGCCACTCGGCTCGCTCTTCAAACTTACGATCTAAATATGTAAGTGCTTTTTTGGAATTTATAAGAGCGACTATAAAAATAAGTGTGCCACCAACGACCAGCACTCCTATTTTGTACAGCATCCATATATTATCTGTTTCCTGGAACATATATTACCCCACACTAAACAGGCCTTTAGGTATAGAAATACCTCTAGCCTCAAGTGTTTCTATAAATCGTGGTATGTAACCAGTCGCGACGAACTTACCAACAACTTTACCGTTAGAATCTACCCCAGATTGTTTGAACAAGAATATATCGTTCAGAAGTATCTCGTCGCCTCTTAAACCGTTAACTTCCGTAACATACGTAATTTTTCTAGAGCCGTCGCTCAACCTTGTTTGTTGTATTATTATGTTTATAGCAGAAGCTATTTGTTCTCTTATTGCTTTTGCAGGGAGTTCCATTCCCGCCATCATAACAAGTGTTTCTAGTCTTCTTATACAATCGGAAGGACTATTAGAGTGTATCGTAGTTAATGAACCATCGTGACCGGTGTTCATTGCTTGCAACATGTCTAATGCTTCTCCAGAACGACACTCTCCAACAATGATCCTGTCCGGTCTCATTCTTAGCGTACACTTAACAAGATCCCTTATCGTAACTTCTCCCTCGCCCTCTATATTAGGAGGCCTACTTTCCAGCCTTACTGTGTGGTCCTGCTGTAATTTTAATTCCGCAGAATCTTCTACTGTAATTATTCTTTCAACTTCTGGTATCATACCGGAAAGGATGTTCAATAGCGTAGTCTTACCAGAGCCAGTACCACCAGAAATAATTACGTTCAGTCTTGATTCTATTACGGCCTTAAAGAACTCTGCCATATCTCTTGTAATAGAGCCAAATCTTATAAGATCATCTGCTCCCAATTTTTCTTTTTTAAATTTTCTTATGGTCAACGTTGGACCATCTATTGCGAGAGGAGGTATTATTGCGTGAACTCTTGATCCATCTGCAAGACGTGCATCAACATACGGAGATTTTTCGTCTATTCTTCTCCCTATAGGAGCAAGTATCCTTTCTATAACACCCATTAATTGTTGCGAGGAAGAAAACGTGTACGGAGAAAGTATAACTTTGCCGTTCTTTTCTATATATATTACGTCCGGACCATTAACCATTATTTCAGAAACAGTTTCTTCAGCCAAAAGATCCTCTAAAGGACCTAACCCTAACGCTTCATCTAGAATAGCTTTTATTAAGAGTGCTCTATCTTCTCTACTTTTCAAAAAGCTTAAGTCTTCTTTCTCTAAAAGACCTATTACCGCTCTTTTTGTTTTTTCATAAAGTATTGTTAACTTGTTTGGATCATCCTTCGTTTCAAGGTCCATCTTTTTAAGGTCCATATTGTCAATAAGTGCTTTATGGACCCTTCTTTTTAGTTTGGTAACTTCGCTAACTTTTCCCGCCCTTCTTTCTTTAACACTAAGCGTTTCTAGCGATGAAAAATCAGAAGCTGCAGGAGCACCATCTTTTTGTTGCTCTGCTTTTTTTGTTTTATTAATTCCATATAAAGAATCTAATATGCCTCTTTCCTGAAGAACTCGCGCTATCTGATATATGTTTTTTGAAAGCAAACTTTTTGGAGCCAAAAGTATCGCAGGCTTTCCTTTTGTTATAGCATTGTGACTTGTATCTGCATCATCCTGAACAGCTCCTAATATTGGAATATTTAAATTGGACTGAACTATTTGAGGTGTTATTTGGTTAGAAGGATCATACTTATTAATAACTATTTTTAGTACTTCTGGAGGGAACATAAGACCATTAAGTTCGTCGATAAGACGTTTTGTATGTTTTAGCACTAATATCTCTGGATTAGTTAAGATAAGTATTATCGTGGCTTGCTCTAATATAGATAAAGTCTGTGGAGTAAGACGACTTCCACAATCAGCGACTGTAAAAGGAAAAAAAGATAACGCCGCATCCAAAACTCTTTTTACATCTGTGCCGCCAACGGAACTATAATCAGACATTTTTTGAGCAACAGGAAGAACACTTAGCCCGCTGGAGTGTGAGGACAAAAACTCTTTAAGCATTGCCTGCGTAACTCGTCCTGTAAATTTTGTAACATCGGCAATACTTCTTTGAGGTTTTATTCCAAGAATCATTCCATCATCGCCACAGGTATCCGGGTCTGCATCTATAAGAAGAACTGGTCGTTTAGTATCAAGAAGAAATGATAGCGCAAGGTTTGTTGAAAAAACGCTTTTCCCAACACCACCCTTTCCTCCAAGTACCGCAATTAAATATGTTTTATTCTGGGTAGGCATTCTTTTACTTCACCCTGAACTTTTCTTTAACTGAATCGCTACCCTCGCTCGCAGTATTCAATATAGTCGGTGTTATAAAAACAACAAACTGTGATTTACCTTTTGTAAAACTTTTTGAACGTGAAAGACTAACGATAACGTTTTCGTCAGTACTTCCATTACCATAAGCTTTATACAAGTTATTTTGAACAATCCCTCCGACTGCAGCTGTTTGATCTGACTTAATATTTATAGTCGTACCAATTTTGTTGTTGGCTGTTATAGGGTAAGACGTACCTTCAACTTTTCCTATAACCTGCGAAACACCTATATCAATAGAAAGATTTATGTCGTTAGACTTTTGAGAATCATTTATGATTTTAGGAGTTAGTTTCATGCTTATACCAACATCAGCTTTTTCTGTATTAACACTATTCTCTGTCTTAACCAGATACGGATACGTTGTTGTTTTTTCTATACTACCAGGCTTACCGTCCTCTATGGTTATAGCGGCAGATTGGATAACTCGGCCTCTATTATTCGTAACAGCGTCTTGTAGTTTTGGGATAAAGTTACTTATTACGCCAGTTATCGTCGTAGCAAAAGATGACGCTTCGCTACTACTATTATTGTTATTTGAAGGATTAGACCATGTAAGCGTCGCATTCGTTTTACTTGTATCTATAGACGGCGCCCAAGTAAAACCAAAAGCATTTTCAAACCCTTTTGATATTTCAACAAAATATACAGAAACTTTTATAACCCTGTTTATAGGCTTATCTGGCTCTATGACTTTAACAAAATAATCAATAATCGGCTTATCTCTAAAACCTTCTGCGGGCATTGACATATCCCCTGCATCTGAAGGATCACCGACCTTAGGAGTATAAAAATATCTCGGCAAATACAAGGTCGCTTTAAGAACAACGTCCTTATATTCTTCCTCACTCTTAACTTCTCCTTTGAGAACAAATCTTTGGCTTATAACATCTACCTGAACAGTAGGAACACCTATTTCCTCCTGCATTTTTTGAGCAACAACCTTAAACAATGTTGGGCTTAATCTATATTGTATCTTAAATACATCTGCACCAGCATCTGAGCCGCCTATTACCTGATGTATTCTCGCAATATCTTCTGGCAACAATATTTCGCCATCCAATACAATACGGTTTTCACGTATATACATTTTTAAGCCTTCTACATTTTTAAACTCTCTCTTAAGAAAGCCCAATATTCTTTTAAGATTCCTCTCTGTCACCGTAACATTATAAACATATCTTAAAACTTCCTGGTTGTCGTAAACCCAAAGGTCCGTCATACCGGTAGTCTTTCCTTTAAAAACAATCCTGTCTTTTTCAAGATTGGGATTTTCCTCTTTGGTTTCAAGTTTCCAGTCAAATATATTTTCATTAGTTGTTCTTACTGTGCCAACAGGAAAATTCAAATAAAGTTCTTTCCTTATCCCTTTAACAACATTGATATCCCTATACTTAACTTTTATTCGTTTCTTTATTTTTTTCTTTTCAGGAGCTGCTTTTTTTTCTACTCCAGACGCAGGCTGATCAGAAACAGCATTAGACGACGCATCTGTTGTTTTGCTTTGATCCGTTACATCTTGAGAAAGTAAGACACAAGAATATGCAAATGCTACAACACAAAGAACCGTTAAAAATATTTTTCTAAATGTTATCATTTATCTAAACCAAATATCTCCCTATCTGTAGTTGGTGTAATACTCTCGTTACCTCTATCGTTAGGATTCCTTAGAGTATAATAAAGCTCCGCATTGGATAATGCTACTATCTTTTGTGCTTCTTTTGGCGTTACCTCGATAGTAATATTACTAAATTGCTGTCCAGCCTCTGAACCTCTGTCTGGTTGTATACATTTAAAATCTGTAACCATTTTAGTGTTCGGTATAAAAGTTGGGATCTGAGTATAAACATCTGTACCAACAGACAGAACAAAAACATCCTGCAGGACGGTTGTGACCTTTGCCGTATTTTGTGTCCCTTCTGCAACAACTGACTGAGCAAGAATGTCTATTCTATCTCCTGGCTTTATTAAATTAGCGACGCTATTTACTGTTGTAGCCCTTATCGCGATAGCTCTTTTACCTTTGGAGACTATCGGTGCAAGACCTGTTTTTTGTCCCAGGAACAACAGTTTATTTGTTGTAATAGTCTCGTTCTCCGCAACAGGAACAGCAGTAACGGTATCTTTAAGATCTTTTATATTTGCTATGTAATTAGGTTGAACATATTTTCTTGGAATCCTTCTTAACTCAACAGATCCTGTATCTATCGACTGATACTGACCAATGTTTTTTGTAGCAACAAGTACTTCGTCGAAAGTACCAAGGTCCTGATATAGCTTTGCTTGTTTTTGCTGTATATACGTATAGCCCAGCAAAATCGCAAAGCCCGTCAGTATAACAGAAATTATAAGAGATTTTGTATTACCCATATTTTCTCCTCTTTATTTCTTACAGGTATCACCTTCGCTAAGCCCCAAGACAGCAGGACTAACTTGTTCTGCCATTACTTTTTCTCCGCCAAGACAAATCCCCATTGCCTGAAAACTTTTTTGACCTGTAGTCAATCTTTGTTCAAGACCATCCCTGTCTCCCTTGTTGGTCATAAACGTCAAAAGAATACTTGTCGTAGCCTTATCCAGCCCTGCATTCATCGCAGGATCATCCGCACCCGAGAACTCATTATATACGTAGAAGTATTGCCCGTCAGTAGGAGTTTTTCTGTTCGGATTATAATTTGTACTTTGCTCTGCTGTAACCTCATATCTATTCATAAGTGCACCTACAACCTGTATCTTCAGGTACTTTTGAACTATCAGCACCTTGTTTGCAGTTATATATGCCTGATATATGAAAAATATCATGACAACTATAAAAGGAATCAGCAATATTGTTTCTAACATCGCCTGACCTTTTTTAGCATCCGTTGTCGATGAAAAAGTTTTTAATTGTACTACCTTGCGATACAATTTGTAAACAGTCCCCCCATGTAGCATTTGGATCTAACGCACACAAACAATGATCTTCTGTAATTTCACTTCCTGTCATTGACTCTATAGCAACTTTAAGTTGGTTACCGCCACTCCTAGTAACAACTGCCGGCAATATATAATTCGCATACACCGAACAAACTATTCCTGCATTTGAAGCAACATTGAACTTAACAGGATAACCATAATCCATTATGCCTCTAAACCCTTTCGCGTTGTTGCCAGAAAAATCACAGGTTAGCTCTCTCGATATATTGCTCGCTATCGCAGGAGAAAGACTTTTATCGTACATATCTTTAACTTCATTCGCTCTACTTAACTTTACGCCGTATGATTTAGAAGAAGATAAAATCGTTCTGCCAACCATGAATACTTCATAACTTCTATAGTGAAGAGCCGCAAAAGAAACAGCAAAATAAAACGCATATATGATCACACTTATAACTAATATGAACATCAAAAGGAATTCAACAGCGACTTGACCTTTTTTTGATTTGTTAAATATCAAAGCCAACCTTCCCTGATTTTTCCTAGTGGATGCATAGAGTCATTGGTAATCGGTCCCCACGCCAACGGTGCTGGACCACTTGTCACAGTAGCTTTATCATCTTCAAACTTACTTCCTAAATAAGCTTTCGAATAACCATAACGAACCTGTGCAACAACTTCGCTTTGCAACCATGTCCCCATTTTTTTAAAAACTTTTTCATTAATTGTAGATATGGACGCAACTATTATAGGAACAAGAACTGCTATCATTAGCAACAGTTCTACCGTTGCTTGTCCTTTCTTTTTACCCATAAAAACCCCTGATACAAATTATAACCTGTTAAGGGGTTTTAAGCCAACCTGATTGTTTAGTTGTTGAAAGCTTTTTTACGACCTGATCTTTAATAAAAAGTTCTATGGCTCCTGGACGACCATCCCAACCATAAAACACATCCTGAACATGAACTATAACTTTCCAAAATATAGCGGCAATAACGGTCATAAGTAAAAGATACTCCACCGTCGCCTGACCTTTTTTATTTAGAATCTGCATTAACCATTAATTGCCTGGTGACTGCGAAGCTTCGCCTATACCTTTCTCTACCTGGCCTGTAACCTTTTGTATAAAACCCTTAAACATACCTGGCATATACTTGTTGACGACGAGTATTATCGCAACCAATACAGCAAGTATAAGAATGTATTCTGTAGCGCTCTGTCCCTTTTTACTTAAAAGCGCTCTTAAACCCTTCATGCTTTACCTCCCCCGTAAAGATTTATTTCTTGATTTGTTATTATAGTATATCTGTGCAAATTTGTCAACGCTATTGCCACCCTCTTTATTATAGTTTTGTTCCACATCTCTTTTTAGCCTTTGTAGCAGCGTTATTATAATACTTGCTACCAGGGATAGATATTTCTAACACTCTATTGTACAAAGGACAAGCTGTTGCATAATCAGAAACACTTTCTGCTATGGCCGCACGAGAGAAAACTTCCCTTGCTTCTTCTTCCAATGCTTCTTTTGATTTGCTTATTCCGTCCTTCGCTTCTTTATTTTTATAATCCATTTTGAGAACTCTATTATACGACTCTATTGCTTCTTTATACCTTCCATTAGTATAAGCTTCCATACCTCCGCTTAATTCCGGCGTCACAGCGACTTTAAGTAATTCACTTGACTCATTTAAAAGATTTTTGCAGCTATTTCTTATCTCTGTAATTTTATCCCCTTCTATCGGAGGGTAAGAAATACATTTCTGTAAAGACTCTATCGCCTTTCTATATTCCTTAGCAACATGATATTTTTTGCCCTCACTAAGTATTTTTTCATACTTAGAAAGTGTAACAAGAAACTTGGCTCTATCTTCTGACAACTGTTTCTTTTTGGTTTCTATAGCTTCTATTTTATCTGCCAGATCCTTTGCTCCCTGATTATTAGGATCTATTTCAAAAATCTTTGAAATTAGTTCTTTCACCTGTTCATATTTTTCTTTTCGCATTAAGGACTTTGCTTCTTGCAAATAAGAAGACACTTTTTTCTCTAGCTCTTTTCTCATCGTTGATTCTTCTTCTTGCTTCTTTTGGGTAAGAAGTTCATCCTTAGCTTTTGTGGCAACGTCAAGAAGCTCTTTTGCTTTATTCCAGTCTGGAACTTCCGCGAGTAGTTGCTGAGCCATGTCTTCTGCAAGTTCATACTGAAAATTCTTTAAAAGTTTTACGGCGACTTCATACTTTGCAAGAAGATCTTTTTGTACTCCCAACGGCTTTTGGCAAAAAGAGCCCTGCTCTTCACACTTAACCTCTGGAATAGCCTCTTCCGCCGGAACAGCTTCTTCTGTTTTAACATTATTGTTAGCATTTGTGGAAACAGGAACCTTTTTAGATTTTCCTACTAACAGAACAACAAGCATAACTGCTAGCAAAACAAGTATTATCGGTATTAATTTTTTCTTGTTCACTCCTTTTGATCCATCCGGTTCAAAACCGTATGATTTTTCTATACTCTTTATTTCTGTGTCACTAGGCATTGCCGTTATTTTTTCAACAGCACCATGTTTTGAGTCTTTCAATAACCCAAAATCCTTAATTCCCTGGACATTCTGGACCTGAGGGTTAACGACCATAAAACGAAGTATTGAGGAGCCTATTTCAACGATATCCCCACTGGTGAGAAGAACCGGTTCAACTACTTTTTTCCCATTCACCCTGGTACCATTAGAACTGTCAAGATCTACAACATAGTAATCAACTCCTTGCCTATAAAAGCGTGAATGTTCCCTTGAAACAAGATCATCTATCAAAGAAATTTCTACTTTTTTACCTCGCCCTGCTATCATTACATCTTTTTCAAGCGTAAAAATTTTATCCTTGTGTGGTCCACTTATTGCTATAAGCTGGTACAACAAATATGCAGGCCCAACCATTGTTGCATCAGACAGATTAGGTTTTTGTTCCTTTTCTGGTTTATCTTTAACAACGCTTTTTTCTTCCGTTTTTTCTTTGATTTCCTTTTTTACTTCTTGTTTTACCTCTTTTGATTTTTCTGGAATTGTTGTTTTTTCTTTCTCTAGTTCCGGTAAAACCGTTTCTTCCTTATATGCATCAACATCCGCGCTCATAGTAAAAAAATCAAAATCACTGCCTGTAACTTTAGGTTTTTCTGCTGATTCACTAGTTGCTGTAGCATCAAAAACTATTGTTATATCACCAACGGACAAACTTTCTCCGTCCCTTAATTCCCCTTTTTCTATATCCTCTCCGTCTTTCGTTATCATCGCAAATTTTGCTTTTTTAGAAAAACTCAGCGTTTGATCATCTTTTATGTTAAAACCAATATGTTTTCTGGAAATATTATCTTCTGGGATACAGATGTCACAACTCTCTGTCCGTCCTAATACAAAGTCCTCTTTATTGACGTTGTATTCCTTTATAAGCTTATTCGCTTTAAAAACTTTTATTTTCATTGTTCAAAAACTTCCCCTTGTCTTTTTTCGGTCAAAATTTTCCATTTTTCAGCTTCTTTAAATAACGCAGAATCTGATTGTCTAAAATAAAGATTAAGAACATCGTCAAAATGTCTTAATGCATCTTCATACCGCTTTTGAGAATACATCTTTTTGCCGATAGAAAGATGTCTCTGGCTTTCTTCTTCTATTTTTTTTGCCGTCTGACCAGCAGCCGTCCTTGCTCTGGTATGTTGAGGATAAAAAGAAACGGCTTTTCTGAATTCCTCTAGAGCCCTAGAATAATTTTGTAACCTAAATTCTCGTTGACCGTTAAAATAATGTTCGTTGGCTCTATCAAAAAGTTCTTTTTCATCATCAGGAATTTTTTTTCTTATTAGCTCAGCTCCTGATTCATCAGAAGGCATCTCTCCATTTTTATTTTGATCAATAGATGTAACAGCATTATCTTGCGTATTATTGTTATTGGGATTTTTCTTACCTGAAGGAGCCAGCGCAAAAAAAAGTATAAGAGCAACCAAAATAGAACCATATAACAGAACCCTTTTATTTTTTAAACCTTTTCCAGAAGCAGATGATACAGGCACGTTAACTTCTTTAGAGGATATCGATATCCCAGGAATAGTCCCTCCGTCAGAATTTTTTAAATTAGTCACCTGATAATCCTTAGATACCGTTACAGTTTCTTTTTCAACATATTTATATTCGTGATTACCTATAGAGAACACATCACCAGAAACCAGATAATGTTCCTTTATTTTTTTCCCATTAACAAAAACACCATTACTTGAATTAAGGTCTTTAATAACGAACGACTCGTTCGCCTTACTAAGCTCTGCATGATTTCTGGAAGCGGAAGAATCTGTAATAACTATATCGCTGTCCGCAGATCTACCTAAACGCACTGTAGCACCAGTTATCCTGAACTGTGCACCAGCGTCGTTCCCTTTAAGTATCTCTATTCTAGCTTCTTTTGCCATATACTGTTATACCATCTCCACACTTATACAATGATAGGTAAATTCTCCTCTATCATTTTTAACGCCGCTGACACCGATTCTGTAAACTTTTTCATTAACTAAAGCTTCTTCACTAAGATCTTGCCCCATTTCATCGAACCTTGCTATCAGGCTTAATATAACACCTAAAATTCTTTGTTCCTTTATTGCATCAACAATCGGAACTCCATGCCAGTCAGAAGCCTTGTACGTCGTTATACTAGAAAATGCTTGGTTAGCGGAAACAATAGTATTTGAAGTATCCAAAACAAAGAAAGGAACTTTCAGTGACCGACCAACAGAATCAAATATTAAGATATTGTCTATACTGCCGTGCAGATCATGCAAGGAATCTGGAGCATTATCATATACGACCTTCGCAGAAGCACGTCTTGATTTTCTAATCAGGATGTTTAAAAGTTCTATCAAGTCCATGCCTTCTCTGGTCCCAAAACTATAACTAACTCTTTTTGCCTCTCCCTTAAGTGCAAGATCAAGTTCGTCGTAGATCCTAATAAACGGAAGCACAAAAAGTCTGGAGAAAAAAATCGATATCATCAAACCAATAAAGCAAGCTATAACCATACCAACCAATATTCGCTGCCAAGCACCAGCCAAGCTATTTTGAATACCGGATGTAGCAAAACCAAGTGTGGCAAAACCAGTAACAACATTTTGTCCTTCTTGCTCCGAATACACTTTTATAGGAGACGTAACAATATATTCTCCTCGACCAATAGAATAGACATCTGCACTTCTTTTATAAACGTTGGCTCCTATTTTTACAGTATCTTCTTTAAGAGAGATGGTTCCCTTCATTATTTCTTTTATTCTATCCATAACAACGCCGGGAAGTTGATCACCGGCCTTATCTGCTGGGGCAAGTATTCTCCCAGAGGTGTCAGCAACAGCAGACCAAATAACGCCAGGAACATCTTCTGCTGCTTTTACAGAAGGAACTTCTTCACTTTGCACTCCAACTGTATTCTTATTTTCTTCCGCTAAAAGGTTTGATAAATAAACAGCTCGCTGCGCTGCTTCCTTATCTAATATCATGCTATCAAATTGGACAACAGGAACAGTAACTATAAGCGTAATCGCGACTATACACGATAAAAGAACAACTGAGATTATAGTAGAAACAGAATATCTTTTTGAGATCTCCTCAAAGAAAGGCATTACTGTCGTCTCTATAAATTGATCTATCGCTCCTTTTATACCTGGTATTCTAAGCCTTGGTTTACCTCTGTATTCATACTCTGAATCTTCGCCCTGTGGATTTTCCAGACCAGAAAAACCGGAAAGCTCTTCTATTTTTACCTCTCCCTTAATAAGCTGATATACATGGTCATGTATAGCAATTTTATCACCAGAATTAATTTCCTTTTTCTTAACCATAACACCGTTAACAAAAGTCCCATTCTTAGAGCCAAGATCTGATATATGAACATTGCCTGCCTTAATATTTATAACAGCATGTTTTTTCGACACGCCATTAGAGGCAATTCTGATATCAACCCCTTCTTGACGTCCAATTACGTTATCACCTTCTTTTAGGATAAATGATCTTGCGGAACTTTGGCCGCTTATACATATCAGGCGGAACATTGTAAAACCTCCCCGATCTTTACAGAATTTGAATTTATTGTACCACTACAAAGCTCTAATGTACTTTTTGCCTTAAACCTTGGTTTGCAAAATCGCCATGGGCGGACTCTGCTTTCCAGATCAATAATTACACCGTCTTTGTTTAAATATATGGTATCTATTTCCTGCATCATAAACAACGTATGTATCCAGTTACATCTCGGAATTAAAAGTCCTTCTCCTTTTAAGATATTCGTTTTGAACATAAAACCCTTAAACCTAAGCAACATAGATTCTGCTTTTTCTACATTATCTGCAATTAATCTATCTCCAATAAATATTTTCATCCGCCATATACCTTTTTTAAAATAATTGGTCCGAATATAACTATAAAAACCGCCGGTAGAATAAATACGGCCATCGGGATCAATATTTTAGTAGCTGCTTTTCCCGCCTTTGCCTCTGCGGACATAAACCGCTCATGTCTTATCGCGTCTGACTGAGCTCTAAGAACATCCCCTACAGGAGAACCCATCCTTTCTGCTGTCACAAGAACAGAAACAAATGAAGTTATCTCCTTTAAACCGATTCTTTCTGCCATGCTTTTTAAAGCTTCACTTCTCATTGCACCAAGTTGTATTTCTTTTAAAACGATCTCAAATTCTCCCCGTAAAGGTCCTGGCTGTCCTTTTTCAACGACCTTGCCCATTGCACCATTAAAATCTAAACCAGCTTCTACACACAAGGTCAAAAGGTCCACAACAAAAGGCATTTCCCTTTTCACCTGATCCTGCCTTCTAGTAATAACACCGCCTAACCAAAGTTGAGGATAGTACCATCCAAAAACAGCAAACAATGGAGTATAAAAAACTGGAAGACCTAAACCAAGTATCATGTTGTAAACATAAACAACAAAAGGAAGAGCAAAAGCGAACACGACCCTGTAAGCATAGAACTCATCTGGAGAAAAGGTCTCTCTTAATCCAGCACTCGAAAGTTTTTTCCTTACTTTTTCTCTATAGGAATCTATTTTCCATTTTGTTACACTAGGAAGAATTCTTCTAACAAGAGGATATGTCATTTTTAACAGCGGCGATGGAAAGTCTTTTTTTATAAGCCCGATACCAAGTCTTTCCTGATCATCAAGGGACAACTCTTCGCCAACTATAACTTTAACCAATATGAATATTGCTATGCTTATAAGCACGCCCGCAATAATGAGAGTAATAATGTCAAATCCCATAGACATTATTATACAACAGCGATTTTGGAATTAAAGGTTATTCTTGCAAGCAGATCTCATACTGCTCATGATGCAGCTCTTTATCCGCCTCAAAAACGATGGTTTTTTTGAACTTCTTTTCCATAAGCCTTACAAGGCTTTTTTCATTCTGATAAATGTAGTCAACTACGGCGGGGTTAAGGTAAATCATTATCTTTTTTATATCAGGGTCAAAAGCATATCTTTCAAGCTCTCTAAAGACCTCGTGACAAACAGTCCTATACGACCTGTTAAATCCTTTACCTTCACAGTATGGGCAAGGGGAACAAAGATTCTTTGTAAGACTTTCCCTAGTCCTTTTTCTGGTCATTTCAACAAGACCAAGGTCAGAGAAACCAAAAACGTTGGTTTTTGCCTTATCTTTTTTAAGAGAATCTTTTAAAGAGGTCAACACCCTGTCTCGGTGGTCTTTTTTCTCCATATCTATAAAATCAAGAATAATTATTCCACCAAGATTCCTAAGTCTAAGTTGATAAGCTATTTCCTTTGCCGCCTCTAAATTTGTTTTTAATATTGTTTCTTCAAGGTTCTTTGCTCCAACAAACCGTCCTGTATTTACATCTATGATCACTGCCGCTTCTGCCTGATCTATAATTATGTATCCTCCAGATTTTAACCAAACCCTTTTATCCAAAGCTCTCTCTATTTCGTGCTCAACACCATACGTCTGGAAAACGGGCTCTTCACCATCGTAGAGTTCTATTAATTTTTTAGATCTTTGATTGTACTGACCTATATATTTAATAAGTTTTTTATATGTATCTTGGTTATCTACTACTATTTTTTCTACACCGTCTATAAGTATATCCCTCAAAAACCTGTGGCTAGCATCAACTTCCGTATGTAGAAGGCCCTTCTTGCTAAGGCGACTTTTTTTCTTGTTCAGTTCCGACCATTGTTTCGCCAATAACTCATAGTCTTTCTTTAAAAGCCTTAAAGGAACACCACTACTCGCTGTTCTAGCAATAAGACCAAACGAATTAAGTTCAAAAAGTTCATTCAGGATTTTCTTTAGCCTAGCACGTTCTTCTTTATCTTCTATTTTTCTAGAGATACCAATAGTCGGTGTCATTGGGGCAAGCACTAAATATCGTCCCGCTAAAGTTATATTAGTTGTTACTCTTGGTCCTTTAGTACCAATCGGTTCTTTAGAGATTTGTACGAGTATTTCCTGCCCCTCTTTAAGAACATCGGATATATCGCTGTTTATTTCTCCTTCAAACTCAACATCATCACTAATTCTATGAATGTCTGCGATACTCAAAAAAGCGGCTTTTTCCATCCCGATATCTATAAATGCAGAATCCATCCCTGGTAGCACACGGATAACAACTCCCTTATAAATATTACCAACTAAAATATTATCAGCATTTCGCTCTATATAAAGTTCAACAAGATCGTCGTTCTCCAACAAAGCAACCCTGGTCTCATAAACTCTGTCATTAATTACTAAAGTAGACGCCATTCAACACAACCCCTTTCCTAATAAGAGAAGTTACCTTTTCTTCAACACCTGGAAACAATGTTTGTATAACTTCTGTAGGCTTTAAGGTCTTACCATCTATAAACAGAATTTCAAAGTCTATAATTAAGTCGTCTTTAGTCTCGTCAAGGCTAAGCCCAGCAAGGTAATTTGATAGTTTTTCTGTCCTTTTTTCACCCTTTCTTTGAACTTCGATAATAGTTTCAGGAGTAAACTGTTGCTGGTCTCTTTTTTTAACATCGTGTAAAAGAGCCGTCCAAGATACAGACTTTATACTTTGATAAATAGAAGGTTCGTTTAATGGAACAAAATTTATTTTACTAAAAGCGAGCTCCTTTGGAAGCTCGTTGTTGATCTTGTCTAAAAATTCTTTTACATCAATGTGTTCATATAAAAATACGTCTACTAATTCTGCGAAAGACTCTATTCCCATACTAATTGGTGGAGAAAAAGATAAAAGCAAAGATGGTTTAAATCCTTTTGAGACAGAGACTGGAATATCTGCTCTTAAAAGAGCCTTCTCTATTGTGTTCATCAGCTCAAAGTGACCCATCCAAGCAAATCTGCCCGTCTTTTTATATAAACACCTTATTTTATATTTTTTATCGTTATTTAGATTCTCTTTTTTATATTGTGGAACAAATTCTTTACCTATCACTCCTGCATCATTGGCAATATCGTTAGATACTTTATAAAAAGAACACACACCACACTTAGAGCAATCACCAAAAGTACAATGTGCGGTCGACGTCAGATCATACGCTCGCATCCTTTCTGTTTTTAACCAATCTACGTTAACACCACTATTAATATTGGACCAAGGAAGCCTTTTATTAAGATCACGTTCCTTTAAATAATCTTCAAATTCTAACCCAGACTCCTTAACCGCCTCTGCCCACTTGGAATAATCAAAACAACCTCCCCAGGCACTAAATATCTCTCCCTTTTCGAAAACTGCAGAAAGAACATCACCGACTTTTTCATCCCCCCTCGCAAGAAGTCCTTCTACCTCACTCATCCTTGGATCGTTCCACTTTAAGCTTATTTTTTTATCCCTTATATCCGACCTTAATTTTGATAATTTTTTTTCAAACTCTTCCGAAGATATTTGGCGTTCCCATTGAAACGGAGTATGTGATTTTGGAACAAAATTAGAAAAACTTGCGATTAGTTTTGTTTTTTTATTTTTTATTGCCCTATTCATTTTGAAAACAAGTTCTATTAATTCCTCGATATCATCATCTGTCTCCGTAGGAAGCCCCAACATAAAATAAGCTTTAATGCTGCTCCAGCCTAATTCCGACGCTATTGCAACAGTATTTAGAATTTCCTCATCAGTAATATTTTTATTTATAACAGATCGTAGTCTTTTGCTTCCGGCTTCTGGTGCAATAGTAAAGCCAGATTTAGGAAGCTGTGAAAGAATATTCATAAAGCTGTTGCTTATACTTTCAATCCTAAGAGAAGGCAAAGAGATATAAACACCTCTACCATGAAAATGTTTTTGCAGTTTTTCTACTACCGAATGTAACGGTGGATAATCACAAGCATTCAGAGAAAGAAATCCAACTTCCCTGTATCCTGTCGTTCTTAGATCCTTTTCTATGTTATCAAGAATAAAGCTTGGATCTTTTTGGCGTACAGGCCGATAAATAATTCCTGCCTGGCAGAATCTACACCCTCTATTACAGCCTCTTTGCAATTCATAAGCAATTCTGTCATGAACAAGCTGCATATACGGCACCATCGGATGCTCTATTACTGGAGAACCATTAAGGTCAGGTAAAAGTCTTTTGTTAATTATTTTATCATTACTATGCATAGAAGGAATATAAAGGCCTTCTATTTTAGACAGCTCCATTAATCTTTCTTTACGATCCTTTACAACAGCAAGAACATTCATTATTTCCAAAATAAGTTCTTCGCCTTCTCCAATCGCAAAAACATCTATAAACCTCGACATCGGTGCTGGGTTAAAGGTTGCGCCACCACCGGCGATTACAATCGGTCCATTTTTTCTTTTCTCTGCTAACAGTTCAATTCCACCAAGAGATAACATTGCCAAAACGTTAGTAAAGCACAATTCATGTTGCAAAGAGAAACCAACCGCATCAAACTCAGAAAAGTTTTTGCCAGTTTCCAGCGAACAAAGCCTTGTCCCCGTATTTTGTAAAGTTGTATAAACATCCGTCCACGGCATATAAACTCTTTCCATAGCATACGGCGAATGGTAGTTCACTTTTTCATACAATATCCGCGAACCGAAATTAGACATTCCTATTTCATAGACATCAGGAAAAGCAAACAGTATCGTCGCAGGACAATTTTCTTTAACAATGGAATTAAGTTCTCCACCGATATATCTTAACGGCTGCTCAGTATGTTTATTAAGATAGCTGAAGAGTTTCTTTTTCATTCTCATACCTAAAGATATCATTTGCTTCATTAGAAACCTTTATTTCCGCCAATGATTCTATTAAATTGGATATTTGGGTAAAAGCTGTTTTTATTATTTCATGATCACTGGCAACCATTGTTATTGCGACAGTGCTTTTTTGCTGTTTATCATTTTGTTCTACCTCTGCAAAAGAGACGTTGAAGCGACTCCTTATTGTATCATTTAAATTTCTTATTATTTGTCGCGTCTCTTTTAACGACATATTTTCTGGCATTAAAAAAGTAATTCTTTTAACGCCGACCATTGTGTACATCTTAAACCTCCAGACTACCGAATATACCCGAACATACTATCAAGGGTCAAAGTACTAACAGCCCCTATCTTATCACCAGATTCAGGACAAATAAAATTCAAAGACTTAGATATCAGCATCAACGACGGATAATCATTGATATCTTTGCCATACAGTCTATCACCACATATTGGATGTTCTATACTCGCAAGATGAACCCGGATTTGGTGTCTAACACCAGTTCGTGCACATAATTCAAGATCAGTAGAATCAGCCCTTCTATTAAGAACTTTCCACTCCGTAACTGCGTTCCTTGGATGTCCTCTAAAGATCCTATATCCTTCTTTAACAGCTATCATTTTTTTCGTACTTTTAGCAGAGTGAGCAACAGGAGTATCTATTACCCCTTTTTCTGTTGGTAACAGTCCCCGAACTCTTGCTAAATATAATTTATTGATTTTTTTCTCAGAAAAAAGCTCTCGTATTTTTGAGTAATAGTTATCGTTCTTTGCAATAAGTATAAGACCTAGAGTCTCGTTATCTAGCCTATGAGTAAAACCACAGTCTTTTATATTCGTAAGATATGGGAACTCCAATAAAACTTCATCCGAAAGACCTCCATTAGAACCTTGTCTTAGGGTCGGCACTGGCACTAATTTGTCTATTATCAAGACGTTTTTATCCTCGTAAACAACTCTATACACAGAAACTCCTATATGTCCCCTCTTATACCAAGTTACAATGGTAAGTCACTCTATTACTTGACAGACTTTTGTATAAGAATATGATGCGTTTAATAGCTTATGGAATACGCTGAACATAAATATTTACAGAAATTAATTGAGCATGCTTCTCTAAATTTTGAAGAAAGCCATGCCATAATGCAAAAATTTCTATCTGGTGATTTTAACCCTCGGCTTGCATCCTCAATACTTTCAATAATCGCTTTTAAGGGAGAACAGCCTGATGAACTTGCTGGTTTTGCGACTGCCCTAACAGAGCAAATGAAAAAATTTAACTCTCCTTACGACGATTTAATTGACCTTGTTGGAACAGGCGACGACCATAAGAATGCCTTCAATATATCAACAATATCTAGTATCATCCTTTCTATACTTGGAGTAAAGGTCGCAAAACAAGTTCGCCTATCTACATCATCAGGTTGTGCCAGCGGAGATGTATTAAAGTTTTTGGGTGTTAATATAAATGCTGAATATGAAAACAAGAAACTCTGTCTTGAGCAAGAGAACATTGTTGTTCTCAGCAATCAAGATTATTACAATGTATTAGAACCAATCAAAAATATAGAGTCTGAATTAAATATTCACACAATACTGTCTGTTTTGCCTGTAATGTGCCATCCTGCTAAAGTCAAAAAAATAATAATAGGAACACCAGACAGAATACGTGCTTCATTAATAGCAAAAGTTTTGGAGATCACAGGGAGCATTGATAAAGCATATGTTTTATGGAACGAAGCTGGCTATGACGAAATAGTTCCTATTGGTCTTACAAGGGTCTTTATAATAGAAAAAAATAACCCTAAAAAGGAAATCAGTTTAACTGCCAACGATTTTGCTTTATCTGGTAATTATAAAGTTGGAACACCTATAAAAGGTGGAACATTAGAAACAAACCTACAGGTCTTGGACGAGGTAGACAACCTTATTCCTGGTATTGCACTGGATGCAGTAATAATGAATACAGCATTAGGATTACGGCTGTCAGGAGCGGCTTCTTCACTAAAGCTGGCTTCGGAAATGATAAAAGGAACTTTAAAAAAAGGCGACATCCGTAAAAAAATCGAAAAGCTTGCGGCTTTAACGAACTAATAAACTAGAACTCTATTATTTCCCTTGTCACTTACGTAAAAAATTCCTTCCTTAACAAAAATAGACGTTGGGGTAAATAAAGTATCTCGATTCGGAATACCGTTTGGTGCATTTAAACCCGATGATTTAAAACCAGCTTGTCCTATAACTCCCTCAGCAGAATTAAGATCCTTTGTTACATCAAAGAAAAGAACCCTGTTGTTACCAGTATCACATACATACAATCTGCTATCACGAATGAAAATATGTTCCGGAGATTTAAAGGACGAGTCAGAAGCCTTCTGACCTCTATTAGGTTTTGAATCCTTAAACCCATACTGTCCAAAGACCATATCTGCATGCCACCCATTCATTGTCGGTATTTCTTTGAATAAAAGCAATCTGTTGTTGCCTGTATCTGCAACATATAAAGAGGTCCCGTCACTATAAACACCGGATGGAGCATTCATGGTATTGTAATTAGGAGCAGATTTCCCTTTATTTGCAAGAATCCCCGAAACACTTGATTGACCAAGCACGATATCAAAGTCTTTCGCCTTATCCACTGGAATAGAATTCCATATTAAAAGTCTATTATTACCCGTATCTGCTACAAATAATCTTTTACCGTCAGAAAAAATCGCCTTTGGCTCTTTTAGAATATTCTCTATAACAACACGTGGAATTGAATCCTCGTCAATTGGAAGATCAAATATAAGGACCCTATTATTGCCTGTATCCGCAACAAAAAGCTGTTTGTCGTCAACAAAAAGACCTGTAGGATTCTTAATGCCCTTCTTTAAAATGATATCGGCATTGGCGCCATCCTTATTAGGAATTTTGTTCCACAACATTATTCTATTATTCTCAGAATCGGAAATATATATTGTTCCTTTACTATCTGCAATTACGGAATATGGCGCATTGAATGCATTGTTTTTTATTGCATCATCATCCCAAAGATTTTTAAGATTGTGACCAAAATCATATTGCCCAATTACTAACGACGCAGAAGAAGAAGCTATAGTTTTCTTCTCTGATAATGGAAGTTTATCAAAAAATTCAATTTTATTTATTTTACCGCTGCCTCTTACTAAAAAATATTTACATGCAGTATACCCAGCATCTTTAACCAGAAGTTTAACATCTTGAGAAAGATCCCTTGTGATTGTGTGCCATCGCCTATCAGTGTTCGTATCTCCCAAACCTATATAGAGTTCGTTGTCCTTTATCCTGTTATACGCCACTGGCATAGAGACATAGTGTATATACCGTACCACACCGTCACTTTCTATTGCCAACATAACATCAAAAATCTCACCAAAATGCATTTCCCATTTTACAAATGGTTTTCCATTCGATTCATAAAGAGTTCCGTTTTTTCCTGAAAACCTGTAACCATTCTTAAGAGACTCTCCAAACAATTCTACTACCTCACCTTTCTCTAAATCATTAACGGATTTGATTGTAGCGCCCTTAGGATCACTATCGTAAACTTCCCAACCTTTTATAACATCTGAATCAATCGGATTATCCGTAAGAAGTTTTATTTCTGAAAAAGCCCCCTTACCTCTTAAAAGCACCCCTGTTATCTTAATTGGATCTGCGTTTGGAAAAACTCTTTTAAGATCCTCGTTTATATCTCTGGTTATAACGTGCCATTGATTGTCTACAGAATAGTAGCCCAAACCATAATGTATCATCTTGGTTTTTGGATCATACAATTTACTTTGATTATTATCGTCGTAAACCAAAATGTATCTTCCTCCAGTTGATTCAACTATAAAATATACTTTATAATCAGAAAGCATCCTCATTTTCCATTGAACGATAGGAGTAAGAGTAAGATCCCATTCTTCATTTGCTTGTTTTAACTGAAACACTGTTTTTTTGTCACCAGAATCAAATTTAAAAACATCTCCTAGTACAGTATCATAGTCTATAGAAAAGCTACCGCTCTTACCCAGCTTCTTCCAACTCTTTGATCCAGAAGAAGTACTACTAATAACTACGTCAAGAGGCTTTTTATCCATAACCTTTATATCGTCTATAAAACCTGAACCTTTAAACGAAATAAAATCGATGCTTTTTATTTTAACGTTAGGGACCATAGAGCCTAGATCTTCCTGAATATTTCTTGTTACTGTATGCCAATTACCATCGTTAAATCGTGTTCCAAGACCAATATGTAAATAGGAATCATTATTATTGACCCTTTCTTCAAGGTCGCTATAAAGAACATGTTTTGAGCCTTCGTTAGTTGATACGCCGATCTCAACTATAAAGGGTTCTTTGTATTTCATTTTCCACTGTAAAACATTCTTCGTCCCCATGCTTAAAGAAGAGCCTTTTTCTCCTCTAAAGGTAAAACTATTATGCAATCCAAAACCTTTTAATTTTACAACGCTACCTCTTCCTTTATCACCCGCAATATAATCTATGCCGGAATCATCGGCAGCAGGGCCATCAAAACTCCATCTGGTCATTTGCGGTTTTTGACCACCTTCAAGTACAACTACATCATTTTTGGCTTGAGCGTTCAGTGGTAAAAAAAGAAGACTAACAATTAAATAAAAAAGTGTTTTCATAATACATAAATATATAACATTTATTTTGAACAAAGTCGCTTATTACTTATTCATTATTTGTCTCATAGCCTCATAGGTTGCCACCGCTACAGCACTAGACAAATTCAAAGATCGAACATTATTCGTCTGCATAGGGATGCCAACTAGTTGACTCGGGTAACGTAATAATATTTCTTTCGGTAAGCCTTTATCCTCTGGCCCAAAAACTAAAATATCTCCATCTTTAAAATCAATATCAAAAAAGCTTTTTGGCCCAGATTTTGAAAAGAGAAAGATCCTTGAAACGTCCTTTTGCAACTTAACAAAGGTTTCAAAACTATCATGTCTAAATAGTTTAACATGCTCCCAATAATCTAGACCTGCCCTTTTAAGGTCCTTATCATCTAGACTGAAACCAAGTTTACCAACAAGATGTAGTTCAAAATCATTAGCAGCACAAAGCCTTGCGATATTCCCCGTGTTAGGAGGGATCCTTGGCTCAACTAAAACTACTTTCAACAAAGCCTTCAATTAACCAAGCTCCAGTATAAGCATTTTTAATTTAGATATTTTGTCCCTTACTTTTGCGGCGTGTTCAAACTCAAGTTTTCTAGCATACTCAACCATCTTAAAAGAAAGCTTTTCTATTTCTTTTTGTATTTCGTCAACAGTTTTAAAACCAACCAGTTCCTTGCCCTCCTCTAAGATAACGTCCGCATAGTCCATGCTGGTCATCGCAGAAAGAGTGCTGGTTATATTCTTGTGTATAGTCTTAGGCGTAATATTGTTCTCTCTGTTATATATTTTTTGTTTTTCCCTTCTTCTGTCCGTTTCACCAACAGCAGCTTTTATACTGTCTGTAACTTTATCAGCGTAAATTATTACCTTACCTTCAATATTTCTAGATGCTCTGCCTATTATTTGTATAAGAGAACGTTTGGAACGTAAAAAGCCTTCTTTATCGGCGTCCAAGATACCAACCAAAGCAACTTCTGGAATATCTAAGCCTTCCCGCAAAAGATTTATCCCAACAAGGATATCAAAATTATGTTTTCTAAGATCGTTTATTATCTCAATCCTCTCCAGCGTTGAAATATCTGAGTGCAAATATTTTACCCTCATCCCCTTCGACAAGTAATGTGTCGTTAGGTCCTCTGCCATTTTCTTTGTAAGAGTTGTAACAAGAACTCTTGAGCCTTTCTTAACAACCGTTTTTATTTCTTCTAAAAGATTTGCTACTTGGTTCTTACAAGGCCGCATTTCTATAATAGGATCAACAAGACCTGTCGGTCTTATTATTTGCTCAACGATCTCTCCCTTAGCTTTTTCTAGTTCATAGTCTCCTGGAGTTGCCGAGACATAAATCGTTTGAACCACGTTCTTCTCGAATTCTTCAAAACATAAAGGCCTATTATCAAGTGCAGAAGGAAGTCTAAAACCATATTCCACAAGAGTTTGTTTCCTGGACCTATCGCCCTTGTACATGCCTGCAAGCTGAGGGATCGTTATGTGCGATTCATCTATAAAAACTAAAAGATCTTTTGGAAAATATTCTAAAAGAGTTGGCGGCGGTTCTCCAGGAGCTCGCCCTGTTAAATGCCTTGAGTAGTTTTCTATGCCTTTACAGTAACCAAGCTCTTCCATCATTTCTATGTCGTAATAAGTCCTTTCTTCAAGTCTTTTTGCTTCTTCTAGTTTCATTTGAGCTTTAAGCTCAACAATTCTTTCTCTTAATTCAGACTGGATACTTTTAATAGCTTTTTTGGTTACATCACTTCTTGTAGCATAGTGACTCGCAGGGTACACAACAACTCTTTCCGTTCTGGTTATTATTTCAGAAGTAAGTGGATCAAAAACGGTCAATCGTTCTATAACATCACCAAAAAATTCTATTCTAAAAGCAATATTTTCTTCATAAGCCGGTAATATTTCTATAACATCGCCTCTGACCCTAAAAGTCCCTCTTATAAAATCCGAGTCGTTCCTTTTATACTGTATCTCACCAAGTTTTTTTAAAAAATCATTACGTCTTATTTTATCTCCAGACTTAATATCAATGCTCATACTTTTATATTCTTCTGGTGCACCAAGACCGTATATGCAGGAAACGGAAGCCACTATTATTACATCCTTTCTCGTCAATAAAGAGCTCGTAGCAGCATGTCTCAACTTGTCTATTTCGTCGTTGATTGCACTATCTTTCTCTATGTATGTACTTGTTGCAGGAATATATGCCTCTGGTTGATAGTAATCATAATAACTAACAAAATAAGATACTGCGTTCTTTGGGAACAGCATTTTCATTTCTTCAAACAATTGTGCCGCAAGTGTTTTGTTTGGCGCTATTAAAAGTGTTGGTCTTCCTAACTGATAGATTATGTTTGCCATTGTAAAGGTCTTACCGGAACCAGTAACACCCAACAAAACATTATGGCGATCCCCTTTTTTTAATTTTTCGACTAACTGAGTTATAGCCTGTGGCTGATCACCACAGGGTTGATATTCAGAAACAAGTTTAAACATATCTATCTATTCTAGTCTTCAAGACCTTTGGACTCATATGAAACATTATATTGTCCAGTGGTGGACCGAATTCCTTGCCTGTAAATATAACTCTTAGTGCCTTCCAAAGCTTACCCCCTTTAAGATCTGAAACGTTTGGCAACTCAAGTTTGAATTCTTTCCACTTATTCCCGGTAACATTTTCAGGTGTTTTAGAAACTAGGGTTTTAACCTTGTTAAAAAGTTCTTTTTGCTCCTCAGAAAAATTATCAAATAAACTTTTTTCAACATCAATATTAATAAACATCTCTAAAGCCCTGTGTATATCGACCAGGGTCTTTGCCCCATCTTTACTTACAGTCAAAACACCTTCCAGCGCATTATCGTCGTAAAAACAGGCGATGTCCTTTGGTAAAAGATTTTCCTGAATTAAAAGAGACTTCAATTCAGTAGTGTCCTTTTTAGTTATAAACATTGAGTTAACAGATTCAAGTTTTGCCAGATCATAAACACAAGCAGACGGAGCCGCATTAGAATAATCAAATTTATTTACGAGATCAGAACGAGCACCATCTTCTGTGAGATCCCAGTATATACCACCAAGAAAGGCCAAATGATTAAAAACAGCGTCAGATAAATAGCCATTAGCTCTATACTCATATATAGGTATTCCACCATTACGCTTACTCAATTTAGTCCTATCGGGAGCAAGAAGCATCGGTAAATGTCCATATGCCGGTATCAATTTTTCTGTGCCAGTCAATTTATGTATCACTTCAAAAAGCATTATCTGTCTATATGTATTACTTATGTGATCTTCACCCCTAAACACATGTGTTATTTTCATGTCCATGTCGTCTACAACAACAGCAAAATTGTAAGTAGGGGTTTTAGTTCTTTTCATTATTACAAAGTCACCCATTCCCTTAGCTGACTGAGATAATTTTTCTCCATTTTTGTTTCTTATAAGATCTGTAAATTCTATTTTTGCACCAAATTCAGCCACAAACCTATCTACATCAAAACGTATTGCGTACTCACCGTTTTTATTTTGTTCTTTTTTGCACTTGCCGGAATAACGAGGAGGCTTTCCTGCTTTTAGCTGAGCAGCTCGCTCTGCATCCAACTCTTCATCTGTGCACCAACATTTGTATGCCCAGCCCTTTTCTATAAGCAAAGAACAAAGTTCATTATATCTTTCCAAACGTTCACTTTGTCTTACAGGACCTTCGTCCCAAGTAATACCAAGCCATTTTAAATCACTGATTATACTTTTTTCATAATCCTGATTAGAACGTTCAAGATCGGTATCTTCTATTCTTAACACATAGGTTGCGTTATATTTTTTGCAGAACAGCCAATTAAAAACAGCTATCCTTGCATTTCCCGGATGTAATCCTCCAGTCGGAGAAGGCGCGAACCTTAATCTTGCGCCTTTAATAACATCAGTCATTAAAGGACCTCTCTATTGTAACGTTAGAAAGAGCGGCGATACCTTCACCTCGTCCTGCAAAGCCCATTCCTTCATTTGTTTTCGCCTTTATATTAACTCTCTCAAAGGAAATTCCCAACGCTGCAGCGAGATTTTTTCTTATTGCATCAACAAACGGAGCAACTTTTGGTTTTTCTGCTATAATAACAGCATCTACATAATTTATTTTAACAGAGTCTGATTTCACTAAAGCAACAACACTTTTTAATAAGACCAAGCTATTCGCATCTTTCCATTTAGGTTCGTTATCTGGGAAAAAGCAGCCAATATCCGGCTTGCCACATGCTCCAAGCAAAGCGTCCATTACTGCATGACACAAAACATCTGCATCTGAATGCCCTGCTAAACCAAAATCAGATTTTATTTCTAGTCCACCAAGAACCAGTTTTCTTTTTTTCTCTATCTTGTGACTGTCGTACCCAATTCCAACAACTATAGAGTTCATAATTTGTTCGAAGCATTAATTAAAAGCTCTGCTATCTTTATATCTAAAGGATACGTGAGCTTTATATTGTTCGCTTCGCCCTCCACAGTAAATATTTTTATACCTAAACGCTCCATAAGAAAAGCGTCATCCGTCGCATCAATTGTATCAGAGAATTTTGAATATGCGTCATAAAGAACATTAAAACTAAAAACCTGTGGCGTTTGAATCCTATATATCGTGGACCTATCAAGTGTTGCCACCACAACACCACAGTCTATTTTCTTTAATGTATCATTCGAAGAAACAGCAGGAATAACAGCATCTGAAGTTAACGACTTTTCATTAAGTTTTTTCATAAGTTCTAAACTAAAAAGAGGTCTCGCAGAATCGTGTACCCACACCTTTGAACATTTTGCGTTTTTATTTATCCATTTGAGGGCATTAAAAACAGAGTCCTGACGTCTTACGCCCCCCTCCACGACAGCAACAACTTTTTTGTATTTTGCAGTAAGCTTGGTTACCTTTTTAATATATTCCGGATGCGTCACCACAACTATTCCGTCTATAAAATCTGATATTTCAAACTTTTCTAAACTCTGAGATATGATTGGAAGACCATTAAGATCAAAAAATTGTTTTGGCACATCGCTTTTAAATCTACGTCCAGAACCTGCGGATAATATTACAGCAATATTCATAATTAAAGTTCAGAGAATATTTTTAACATCTCTGCTTCTATTTTCTTTTCGTTAACACCCTTGGCAAGAGCAAGCTCTTTTATTAAAAGTGTTTTTGCTGTATCAAGCATTTTTCTTTCACCAAAGGAAAGCTCTTTTTCTCTTTTTAGAACAATAAGATCCCTTAAAACTTCTGCTATCTCGAAAACAGAGCCAGATTTTATTTTTTCCATATACTCACGATATCTTCTATTCCAAGTAGGCCCCATCACACTGCGTTTTTTCTCTTTTAACACATCATAAACATCCTTTACCCTAGAACTTTTTATCACCTGTCTAAGTCCAACATTATTTATATTCCTAACAGGAACAAGAACATTCATCCCTGTATCAATTATATTGATAACAAGGAACTCCATCTTTTCATCCATTATACTTTTTGTTTCTACAGCCTCTATTCTGCCAACACCATGTGCTGGATATACCGCATAGTCACCTATGCTAAAAGGAATATGTACCGGCGCTTGTATTTTTTTTATTTCCTTTATTTCTACTACTACTTTCTTTACAGGAAGAGGTACTTTTGCTGAAACTGTTTTTTTAATAGGAACAACTTTTTTAACAGGCAGGTGAGTTTTTTTGCCTACAACTTTTTTGGCTATTTTTTTAACTTTAGCGATTATTTTTGCCTTAACCTTCGCTTTCGGTTTTGCCTTCACTTTCGCTTTAGGCTTAGCATGAACTTTAACCTTTTTAGTATTGCGCTTCATTTACCTAAATCCTTAAATATATTGATTTATCTTGGGTCGGCGCATGCTAGCATAAAACACCTTCAAAGTCAAACTAGCCGCCATGATACCCCTAGAGCATAAAAATCCCAATAAAATTAACAAAAACAGTGTCATAAACCTGACAAAAAGTAGTTTAAGTTAAAGTTTAAGATTTTAATGATCAGTTTTACTAATAACTTAAACTAATCACTTTGACGCAGAAGTAATATGGTGGAGGTGAGGGGAGTCGAACCCCTGACCTTCTGAGTGCAAATCAGATGCTCTGCCAAATTGAGCTACACCCCCACACTAGAAGCAGAACATAGTGCTTTTATACTCTATTGGATTTTTTTTCAAGATTTTTTAATACGGTCATTAATAAAAGGATATGTTTCCCTTACATTAACTATCAAAGCCTTTTCCAGCTCGGCTTTGAACACGCCTTCCTTATTACCACAATCAAGGATTATTCTTCCGAATGGGTCAATTATCATTGAATCTCCGGAATAACTTACCTTTGGATCCTTGCCGATCCTGTTAACGCCGATGACAAAACATTGGTTTTCTATAGCCCTAGCCTTTAAAAGAGTAACCCAGTGTTCTCTTCTTGCTTCAGGCCAGTTAGCACATACTAAAAATACGTCGGTATCAGCAGCCTTATCCCAATATAAATAAGAGAACCTAAGGTCATAACAAATTGACGGCATTATCTTAAAATCAGATATTTCTAATGGTCGCTGTCCTAAACCTGGTTTATATATAGCATGTTCTCCTGCGTAACTAAAAAGATGCATTTTGGCATATTCACCAAGAATCTTTCCCGATGGTGAAAAGGTAAAAAGGCAATTTTTGCGATCCTTAAAAACACCAAAGGTAACATAACATTTCTTTTTTTCTGCAATCTCTTTAAAAAAAGTAATATCACCGTCTACGACCTCTGTTTTGCTCACATCCATAGAAAAACCGGTCAAGGCCGCTTCTGGAAAGATAAGCCAATCTACCGCCCCCTCTTCGAGGGGCCTAAGAAGATTAATTATTCTAGGTTTATTTAGTGTTGGATTCTCCCAAGCGATATCATATTGCACCACAGCGACTTTCATAATACGCCTCCACTGCATTTTTTAAATAATTTGTTCATTTCATTTTAACATGATAAACAAAAAACTGTTATGGATATAAATTACCCCGTTGGTTTGATATCAAACAACAACGCAAAAAAGAACAGAAGAACTCTGGTCAGCTCAGAGAGTCTTTACAATATCCTTGGCGGAAGCTCCAAATGTTTACTAAGGGATACGACCAGCCTTGAAGAATTAAAAGAGACAGTAGGAGAATTCAGAGAGAAAAAAATATCAGTAATCTTCTCTAATGGTGGAGACGGTACTCATCAAAAACTAATAAGCACACTTATATATAATTACAGGGACTACAGTCCGTATATCATCCCTTTAAAAAGCGGCACGATGAATATGTTATCAAAAAACCTTGGATTGGACATATCTCCATATAAGGCTGTTCGTTGGTTTAACATGGCGATGGAACGGAATAAAAGACCGAATGTAACATCAAAACATATTTTGGAAATAAGCTCAGAGGAGAATGAGAAACCACGATATGGGTTTGTATTTATAGCAGGATGTGGATACAAACTTTTAAACCTTTATTATTCTTATCCAGAGGGAGGAAAAAGGAGCGCGGCTAAAGCAATTTTCTCCTCTATGGCTGCATGGCTTACAAAGGACCAGCAGGCAAGGTCCATCTATACATATACACCATCTAAAATGGTAATAGATGGCAGAGAGTTTGAATTTCCATATCTTATAACCCTTGCATCTGCATTAGATAATCTTGTGCTCGGGTTTTCTCCATTTGCGCTAAAAAAGTTAAAAGATGACGACCGCTTTTTCTTTATGATAGATGGAGAACCGATGAGAAAGAATTATAACCTTGTAAAGTTCTTTAAACCAACGGATGATGAAGAATGGAAAGCAAAAAGATTAGTAAGCAGAGCAAACGTTCTAACGCTACATGTTGATGGCGGATACAGCGTCGACGGAGAAATAGTAAAACTCAAGAATCCAAAAGCAAGGGTCGAGGTTAAAAAAGGGCCAAAAATAAATTTTATAACTCCGGTGTTGGAATAATGAATTACGAAAAAATAATCAAAATACTTCCTGATGATTTTAAGAAGCAAATACAAGAACTCTCTATGGTACCAGCCATAGATGCGAGAAGTCTTCTAATCATTCATCTAATAAGAGACCAATATATTAAATTCAAAAAAGCTGCTGAATTAATAATGGAACGAAACGCCGATATAGGCTCTATATATACAGAGTTCAAAGGAAAGTATAACCATGTAGGCGGAGATGTTAGTATAAAGGACAACGTAAACGGTTATGATTTCTTAACAACTCCAATGTCTCCAATAAAAGACAAAGGACAGGTCGCATTATATAGAAAGATCAGAGATTTTGCTCCAAAAGGAAAAACCAGGAATGCAATAATAATTGGGACTCATTCCGGGTTAATACCATTGCACATTGCACATCTGTATAACAGGCTTTACTGTATCGATATACAAAAATACAGCTCCGTAGAAGCAAAAGATAATCTAAGAATGAATAAAGTTAATAATTGTTTGACTATGAACGAAAACATAGAAAAATTTTTCAAGGACTTTGATAATTATAGATACACTCCTCCTGGAAGAAAACATAAAATAGGATTATTGCTTGCAGATTCGTCTCTGTTGAACGCCGAAGATATAAAGAACATAATAAAAATTGATCCGGAAACTATTATTCTGTTGAGCGATAATAAAATAAACCCAAAACTAGAAGACGGATTAAAAGAGGCAGGATTCTCTATAAAACTGGAAACAAAAATAAACACCTTTGATATTCATAAAATAAAAAAGGTAACCCCTGATGAAACAGTTTGAACAATATGAAAAGTTAGCAATCCAGGCAGCAGAGCTTGGCGGAAAAATACTTTTAAAACACTTCAAAAAAATATCAAAATACGACATTAAAAGAGGGGCTGGCTTTGTAACAGAAGCTGATAAAGAGTCAGAACAGGTAGTAGGAGATTTTTTAAGAAAAAAGACTCCAAAATTTGGCATATTGGGAGAAGAAAAAGGAAACATCTATACGGGAAAAGACAAATGGATAATAGATCCTTTAGATGGAACGGCTAATTTTTTCCATCATATTCCTCACTTCAACATAGCAATAGCGTTAGAACTTGATAGTAAAATTGTCGCTGGAGCCGTATATAATCCCGTAAATAAAGAGTTTTTTTATGGTTCAAAGGGTGGTGGCGCATTCAGAAATAAAGAGAGGTTGCATGTTTCTAAAACAAAAAAATTATCTAAATCAATGTTAGGCACCGGTTTTGCGTATATGAGACAAGAAAAACTAAAAGAAGCATTAGATATCTTTTACCGTTTTTCTAGCAAAAGCCATGGCATAAGACGTTTTGGCGCAGCAGCGTTGAATGTTTGCTACGTTGCTGCAGGGATATATGATGGAGATTATGAAAAAACCCTTAGCCCCTGGGATGTTGCCGCAGGCTCGTTATTTGTATTGGAAGCTGGTGGTAAATTATCCAATTACAGCGGTAAAGCATTCTCTATATATGACAAAGAGATTGTCGCATCTAATGGACTTATACATAATGAAATGATTAAAACTATTTCTCTGGGCTAGCATTCGGATCAAATTTACTTTTTGGGAAAGGAATATTGTTCCTTTCTATTTCTTCGTAAAAAGTTGGGATGTAACCTGTTGGCTGCATCTCTCCTATTATTGTTCCGTCCGTAGATCGACCTTTTTGAACAAATCTAAAAATATCTTTGGTCATATATCTACCATGATCATCAACGCCAAGAACTTCGCTTATTTCCATTATCTTTCTGCTGCCATCATAAAGTCTTGCTGTAGCTATTACTATATTTATAGCAGAGCCAACCTGCGCTCTAATTGCAGCTGCCGGAACTTCCGTTTCTGTCATCATGGCAAGAGTTTCAAGCCTGACAAGAGTTTCCATCGGAGTATTCGCGTGAACTGTTCCCATACTACCTGCATGACCAGTATTCATTGCGGAAATAAGGTCCAATGCTTCTGCTCCTCTAACTTCTCCGACGATTATTCTATCCGGTCTTAACCTAAGAGCAGATCTTAAAAGATCTCTTATGGTTAAAGCACCTTTACCGTATTCATTCGCCGCTTGAGTTTCAAAACTCACAACGTGAGGATTATTTATTTGAAGTTCAGAAGAATCTTCTATTACCATTACTCTCTGTGATTTAGGAACTCTTGAAGCAACACAAGACAATAGTGTCGTTTTACCAGATCCAGTTCCGCCGGAAACGATTATGTTCTTTGCCAAAAAGACACAAACATCTATAAACCTTGCACCGTCTATGGAAACTGATCCGAAATTAATAAGGTCCTTTAATGTAAGAGTGACTTTAAAAAATTTTCTTATCGCAACAGTTGTGCCATTTCTTGCTGCAGGAGGAAGAACAACGTGAACTCTGGATCCGTCTGGAAGCCTTGCATCCAGCGTTGGATTTTCATCGTCTAACGGCCTACCAACGAACTGAGCAATGTTTCTTGCTGCTGCTTGCAGAGAACCCTCATCGTCAAATTTTGCATCTGTTTTTACAAGTTTACCCTTTCGTTCTATAAAGATATTTTTATAACCGTTTATTAAAATTTCTGTTACGGTAGTATCATCCAAAAACTCTCTGACTGGCGACAGAAAGTTCGCGATCGTTGCTTCAAAAACCCTTTTATTGCCAAGAGCGTTCCCGCCAATAGCCATAATGTCAGCTCCTTAATGTTTTAGTCCTTTTGACCTAAACGAATCAACTATTTCTTCTATATCAACGCTACTAACATCATCCCCTGCATCTTGTCTTTGAGATAAATAATCAACAGAGAAATCACAAAAATCCTCTATTTGTTCATAAGGGATCCCAAACTTAACAGCCTCTTGCGTAAAAACTCTTAACAAAAGGATATGACTTACCAAAGAAGGAAGCTCATTAAGTTCTATGTCTTCGTCTTCCTGATCAAGATAGTTATATGCCCTAAGCACATCATTCACTTCTTTAAGAACATTTTCAACATCAGACATATGAATTTCCTCCGTTATTTAGCAATTATAACTCACTATACACTATTTATGTATAAAAAGTCTTGCTACCGATCTGTCATCAAAATCGTGTTTTACACCATTTACAAGTTGATAGGTCTCATGCCCCTTGCCTGCAATAAGAAGAACATCCTTATTTCTGTCCATCATCTGTACGGCTTTTTTTATAGCATCATGTCTATCTGGAATAACTTCATAAATATTAGGTCTCATTCCGGCAAGAATACTTTCAATTATTTTTAGAGGATCTTCATGTCTAGGATTATCAGAAGTAACAATTGCATAATCACTAAGATCAGAAACCACTTTTCCCATTTTTGGACGCTTCCCTTTATCTCTATCACCACCACAACCAAATACTGTGATTATTTTTTTGTCTGGGAAAATATTCCTAAGAGAGGAAAGAACATTCATTAACGCATCATCAGTATGGGCATAGTCCACAAAAACATTGTACCCCTTTTCTACTCTTTCCAACCTTCCGGGAATAACTATTTCACCAGCTAAGACATTCCTTACAGTCTCATACTTTATTCCATAGAACTTGATGGCTAACACTATTGCAGAAAGAGCATTATATATATTATGTTTACCAACCAAAGAAAGTTCGAATTTGTATCTTTTATCACCATCTACTACACTAAAAGTAGAACCATGATTTGTAAATTCATGTTCATCAACATACAGATCCGCAGTACTTATAAAACCGTAAGTATACAATTTTACGCCACTAACTAATTTTACGAATTCAACAAGTTGTGCACCATAAGGGCAGTCTATGTTTATTACTGCGACTTTATTTTTCTTAGTACTTTTATTCAATATTTCCGTAAATAATCTTTTTTTTGTAGAAAAATAATCTTCCATATCCTTATGAAATTCCATGTGGTCCCTGGTCAAATGGGTGAATATCGCAGCATCAAAATCTATATCGCTGACCCTGTCTAAAGCAATCCCATGAGAAGAAACTTCCATCGCAACATGACTTACTTTTTTGTTTACCATATCTTTGAGCGTTCTCTGAATATATAAAGACTTTGGTGTAGTATATTCTATTTCTCTTATCTCTTTCCCTGCATATCGATAAAGTATCGTGCCAATAACACCAGGACTATAGCCTGCGGCTTTCAAAATTGCTTCTAGCAAAAAAACAGTAGATGTTTTGCCATTAGTACCAGTAACACCGATAACGTTCAAGGACCTGGAGGGATATTCATAAAAGTATGCTGAAACTCTTGAGACCGAAGCCATAACATCTTTTACTACGAGAACTGGAACTTTTTCTTTTATTATTCTATTGAAACTTTTCTTATATTCTTCATTAGCATTGCTTTTTGCAGCATCGTAATAAACGTCAGACACAACTACACAAACCGCTCCTTTATCCAATGCTTCTTCTATAAAAAGATTCCCATTATCCTGTTCTCCCTTAACGGCAAAGAACAGCATCCCTTTTTGGACAAGTCGTGAATCATACTCGACGCCCGTTATGTCTACATCTAAAATATTAGATGACCAAACAAGTTCAATTTGGTTCATTACTTCTTTTAACTTCATATCTTGCCCCTCTTACTCCTGCTACTGACCGATTACCGTTCCAACCTTAAATGTTTCAGGATTCGCAATTGAGATTACAAGATTGTTCATTCTTGCTATCGCAATTGAATCCTTACAAACGACCTTACATCCTTTATCGACTATTTCATAAAGTTCCTGATACGTAAGTTTATCGAACTTCTTTACATTTTCGTTAACTTTTGGGTCATCATAAAAAACAGCACCAACATCTTTAAAAAGCACACACTGTTCTGCTTTAAGTTCAGAGGCAACGACTACTGCTGTTATATCCGAACCACCTCTACCAAGAGTAGTAACTTCTCCTTCGCTATTCATCCCTTGATAACCTGGTATAACAGGAACAAGGCCCTGGTTTAAAAGCTTCTTTATATTGGTTACATCCACATTTTTAACTTTAGCGTTAAAATGTTCTGAATCCGTTTTTATACCAATGTTAGCAAAATTCATGGATTTTGCCTTTATATCCATTCCCATCAACACCATCGTCAGTAATGCCGCTGATTTCACTTCGCCAGTAAAAAGCAAATGATCTAATTCTCTTTTATATCCGCAGCCATCAATATTCGCAGCAAGTTCTATAAGTTTATCTGTTTCATCACCCATTGCAGAAACAACGACGACAACTTGTTTGCCATTATCAAGACAGTCCTGTACTCTCCGACCAGCAAGTTTTAACTTTTCTACATCGGATATTGTTTTGCCGCCGAATTTAAGAACGATAATCCCCATTGACTAATTCACCTTATCTAATCTTTTAAGTCCTGCCTGTATTTTTTCTATCGGTGACGTTGTAGAGACTCTAAAATAGCCTTCTCCGTTCTGGCCAAAACCAACGCCAGGCATTAACAGAAGCTTTTTTTCTTCCCATATTTTATTCATATATTGTTCAGAAGAAGAAAACCCTTTTGGTAATTTTATCCAAATAAAAAATCCAGCAGTAGGCTCGTAGTAATCATACCCACGCTCTTTTAGTATTGCGAGACTCTTGGTCATTTTATCTGAATATCTTTTTGCGACTTCCTCTATATAGGAAGTCATTTTTAATGCAAGAGCAGCAGAATACTGAATAGGAACGAACTGTCCGACATCCCATGCTGATTTTACCTTTCTTACCTGCGCAATGACATCTTTATTCCCGACCATATACGCCGTTCTCCAACCAACCATATCAAAGGTCTTAGATAATGAACCGATCTCTACACAAGAATTCTTTGCGCCTTTTACTTGCAAAAGAGTTGGATGTTTAACAAAAGATATTTCTCTGTAAACAGAGTCATAACAACCAATAACATTGTTGCTCTCTGAAAAATCAACAAAACGCTTAAAATCATCCAGCGTACAAGACGCACCTGTAGGGTTGTGCGGATAATTTATATACATTAATTTTGTTTTGCCTTTCTTTAGAGCAGCGTCCATATCAGCATTAGTCGGAACATATTTTGTTTCTCTATTTAAAGGCAGCATCGTAGGAACACCACCAGCAAGAAGGACACAGTTAACATATGCAGGGAATGATGGGTCAGGAACAATGATAGATTCCCCTGGATTTACACATGCCTGTGCAATCGCAGCAAGACCGTCTTTACCACCCATAAGTATCTGAACTTCTGTTTCTGGATCAAGATCTACGTCGTAAACGTCCTTATAGAAATATGCAACTTCGTGTCTTAACTCTTTTAACCCTTTTTCAACCGTGTAGATGTGGTTTTCCGGATATTTTAATCTTAAGTTCAATTCGTACAGAACTTCTCTTGGAGGAAGACCTAAAGGCAAGCCTCTGCTCAGGTCTATTAGCTCTGGATCACCAGTTCTTAATGCATCAAGACGTCTGAATATTAACTCTTTTATAGAATTTACTCTATTACTAAACTCAAGCTCCACTTTACACTCCCAAAAATAAACTGTAATTTTAGACCATGAAGTCGATCCAGCCCAATATACTAGGAAAAGAGTTTGATTGCATTAATAAAATAATCAAAAAACTGCCAACCCATAACATCGGTGACGACTGTGCTGTGCTTGAGTTTGGAGGGGAAAACCTTCTTGTTTCTGTGGACACTTTTTCTGACAAAGTTCACTTCGACACAAAGTCTTTCAGCCTTAAAGAAATAGGAGAAAGATGTTCAGAGGCAGCGATCTCCGACATAGCTGCTATGGGAGGCAAGCCTCTTTATATAACAATTTCCCTAGCCGTTCCCAACAATAAAATCATATCTGGACTCACAGATGGAATCAAAAAGTCGGTCAATAGACATAAGGTTCTTATTGTCGGAGGAGATACGACATATTCAAAAATACTTTCTATCAGCATAACTGTTTTAGGTATATGTAACGACCCCACCTATAGACATGGCGCTAGACCAGGCGACACCGTCTATATAACAGGATATACAGGACTCAGTGCTGCTGGTCTTTATGCGTTAAAGAAAAATCTTAAAGGATCTAAAACATTAAAGAAAAAGCATAAAAAACCAACCGCTAGAATAAAACAAGGACAGGCTCTAGCGAAACAAGCAACCGCAATGATAGACATCAGCGACGGATTAGCAAGCGAGTTATACCATATTGCTTTTCAGAGCAAAGTTAACATAGAAATTACAAAGATCCCTATTCACCCAATACTTAAAATTTTTTGCAAAGAGCAAAAGCTTGATCCAAAAATTTTTGTTTTATATGGCGGAGAAGATTACGAACTTTTATTAACAGGAGCGAAAACAAAACTTTCTACGACACAAGGTCTTATAGAAATTGGAAAAGTTACTGGTAAAAGTAAAAAAGCACAGGTCTATATCAAACATAAAAATAAGTCGGTATTACTTGACCCACAAAAAGGCTTTAAGCATTTTTAATAGGCGTTCTTGAAACAAGAACAACCGGCACACCTATGTTCTGCGCCATCTCGTTAAAATGTTCCAACACATCCTGAAAACCATTATCAGAAGATTTTGCTACATTGAAACTTAAAGACTGTAGATCATCTATAAGAACAACATCTATCAACTTCTTCTCTTTAAGATCATGAACATTTATCCAAAAATTACTAGAGATATTCCCTTCTGCGACATGAAAATTAGAGTTATATATTATTGAGCATGCTTTTTCAAAAGCCGCCTGTGCTTCTCCAACAAAAGCGCCTTTCTTGATCATATTCTCGTTAACACCACTAAGGGCCATTACCATTTTTGCCAAGATCTCTTCTCTCGGAGAGTTAAAACTAATATACAAAACACCCTTTGCCTGGCCTATTATATCAAGAGCAAGCAAAAGAACAGGGTCCTTTAACTCTATAGTTCCCTTTGGGGCATCTATAAGGGTTAAAGGCGATTTAACTACAGAGTTAGCAACGCCGCTGGATAACAAACCAAACCCAAGCGTTCTTACCTTTGAAAAGAGTTTTTTCGTTTTGAAATTATTTAGATTAAGAACCCCGCTCTCCGTCTTTGTTTCGACAGAGTGCTCCACACGAGTGACAGCCATTAAATCCCCCCAAGATGCTTTCCGATTCCCTTTATCCGATTTCCCTTAAATGAAATTATATACTTTAGAACATCTTTGTGAAGAAATTTTAATTTTGTTTTTGCGCAAATTGATATCAAGGCTACCACATCTGCCGGTCATAAACACAGGAAACTCATAATCATTGGGGTCTACACCGCTTTTTAGTAAAGTTACGTGCCTTGTACAAAAACCTAATAAAGGTTTTGAATATTCAAAAAGGCCATGTGGATATTCCCTTAAACTGCAATGATGGGGAAGTTGAACAAGTGTATTTGTGAGGTTTAAATATTCCTTTTCATAAAGAATATTTTTAAGTTTCTTTGCAGGAATATCAGAAGCAAACAAAAGATCGTGCCCAGAGGTCTTAAGTAGAAAAACTAATGTAGAGGTATTGCTGCCTTTTTTTCTTTCTGCGCATGTTGGTGATATAAAACGGATCTCGCTTTGATGATCCAATACTATCTCGCTGCCATCACACACTTCGTAGACATTTCGTGTAAACGACAAGTTGTTTTTGTTTAAATACATATTGGGGGAAACAAGTATCTTTTTTACATCAAGTCCGGATTGACGAAGAAGATACTCGAGTCCTCCGACATGATCAATATCAGAATGAGAAAGGATCAAGTAATCTATTGTAGATATTTTTAGACGCTGTATTTCCAGGAGCGCTTTTTTTACACTGTAGTCCCCATACCCCGTATCAAGTAAGATATTGAATCTCCCATTCCTTATAAAAACAAGATCCCCGCTACCGTTGTATTTTTTTGGTTTAGATATATCAAATACAGTAACGATGTTTCCTGGCGTAACGTACTTAAAATAAAAATATATCCCAAAGAAAGTTGTAATTATAAATAAAGAGACATAAACAAGAACAACTCTCTTTTTGTTCAGCTTACGTCTGCAAAAAAGGATAAACATCGTAATAAAGAGCAAGGCATACAAAACAAAAACTTCTACCGTACTTAAGGGCAATGTTCTAAATCTTATATGTTGACCAAACGCATCACAGAAATAGAGCATTTTTAACAGAGGAGCTGTAATGTAGTCCATCAAAACAACAATGCTGTGATAACCCAAAACAAATAAACCAAAAAAGCAAAGCTGTAGGGGAAAGTATAAAAAAACAAAAAACGGTATTGTAACAAAATTAGATATTATTGAACTTATATCCAAAGTCCCTGAGCTATGAAGATTTAACGGCAATATAAAAACAAAAATAATAATGCATATATTAATGTTCTTTTTACAGGGCGACAAAAAAATCCCAAACACGCACATAAAAGAATAATAAAAAGAATAAGAATAAATTGCCTCTGGTGCTACCATAAGAACAATGCTAGCAGCGAGTGCCAACACAACGAATTTATTTCTTAATATCACAAATATAAAAGATGCCAGAGACAACAATATCATTAAAAGGGCTCTCGCTCTTGGCAATTCTATTCCGATCATGGAAACGTATGAAACAACAAATATAACGCTTAAGACCAAAGATATCTTGCAGAAGGGTAAATAAGTCTTCTTTTTCCTCCATGACCAGCAATAAAACATAAAATTAAACAAGAAATATACAATTAGCGATATTCCTCCTAGATGCAAGCCGGCGATACTTAAAAGATGCCCTGTACCTGTTCTATAAAAAAGGTCTAATGCTTTTTTATCCTCTGGGTTAGGCTTCTTTAATCTACAACCAATAAGTAATTTGGAATACACAGAAGGATATTTTGTATGATACGCACCAACGTCGTTAAAAAGATCTTTGGAGCAAATAGAAACTCCGACTTTATTTTCTTTTTCAAAATCACCAAAAAATAAAGCGTAACCAATACAAGCAGCTAGCAAAACAAAAAAATACAATGGCTTCATATAGAAGGACAAAATACAAGAACAATACCTCGGTCTAAGACAGTAGGCATGGTGCTACCAGTGCCATTCTTTAATAAGGTTATCTATAAGGAACGATACATTAATATCTGGGTATCCCCTGCCTTAACGTCAACATCACGCTCAATGGGCTTTAGACGATCAAAGGAAAAGGTAAGCTTATGTAAACCCGTCGGCAAATAAAATCTCGTTGACTGGAAACTTCTTGGCAAAGTAGACCAACTTCTTAAATCAGGGGTTGCAGCGGCATTCACCAACAATCCGGCAAGTATTCCAAGAGCATCACTTTTAGTGGCTTTAGCGACACCGTAACCTATGGCAACTTGTGTTCCAACACCGAGCAACCTTTTTGCTATAATTCTCCCAACTCTTTCATCAAGATTTTTTCTGGCGATGTACTCAAGGTCCAAAATTTCAGAGGTTTTTGCAATATCAGAACCATTAGTATTTTTTATCGTTAAAAACGATTTGTTAAATGTCCTTGTATAAAATTCAGGGAGCATCTGGTTACCACGACGTTGACGTTTTATAGGTATTTGTCCGTCAAAATAAACAACGACTATAGCTCCATATTTTTTGTTTTTTATACCCTTAAAATAAGTCCTTAGATCAAAGTTAGAGTACTTTGTGTTCAGTTCATCCGCAGCCTGAATATTTCCAGATAATCTTGCTGTTCTATATGTATCAAAAATTGCCTGATTAAAATCCGGTTTAAGTTCTAAGACTTTCTTGTAATCTATGAATGCATCATCAAATTTTTGTTGTTTTTCATATATGGTAGCAGAAATGTACCAGGCGATAGGTAATTCCTCAAATGCGTTCATCCCTTTCGTTTTTAACTTATATACAAGGTTGTTTATTCTTCTACATTCAACAAGTGCCCCTTCGTAGTCGCCAATCATATAATAAGAAAGAGCAAGATACGTGCTCAACATTATTTGTTCATAATCAAGCGGTATATATTTTTTAAAATTGTCCGTTGTAATGACCGAAACGACCTCTTCATTTATACTGGTATAGTCCTTTATTTCTGTAAGCCTTTCTGCTTTAGTAAAAACATCTATTGCTCCTTTATAATCTTGGGCTTCAAAAAGAGCAGACCCTCTATCTAAGAGGTACAATATCTGGTCTTTACCTTCCTGCTCTGACTTACCCTTTATCATTTCTGCGGCATCTTTGAACTGGCCACGATTGAACTTAGAAAAAAAGCTATCCTGCTGCGTCATATAACTAGAGCAAGACGACAAAACTAATAATACAAAAATATAGACGACAAAAGATGTCGTTTTTTTACATTGCATAAGAGCGTTTCTTGAACAGCTTCTTTATTTCCTTTTCATCGGTCCAGGTTATTATTCCTGTCTTTATATCTGTCACTTTAAGAGTAAGCTTGTAATAGATAACTTTTTTTGCACCAAGCTCTTGAATATTCGACGAAAAATCTCCGCCAATTATGTAGTCAGAACCAATTTGATGTCCCTTTTCTTTCGCTGTTTCCTTACTAACATTTCCACTCTTGTTCTGATATTCATATTCTTCTGAAAGGGTTTCCCTTTCGCCTTTATCGTGAAATTGAACTTTGCCACTTTTTATTAATGCTGTTCTTATTTTGTCTGTAAGCGACTGCATATCTATATGTTCACTTGTTGCATTAACAACTTTTTCCACTTGGAATACCGGAGGCTTTTTTGCTTCTGTAATCACAGGATGTTTCATTAATGAATCAACAAGGGCATCTGCCATTATTTTCATATCTGATTCATTGTATCTGTCATCTAACAAGATTACCCTATCAGGATCTGTATATTCTCCTTTTGTGAATGCTCTGCCTCCAGAGCAAGAAGCGAGAACGAAAATCGAGATAATAAGTATTAAGACCTTTTTATACATATTCTTTCCTCCTCTACTTTTTATTTAGCAAAACCACATAGAGTGTATTACAATTTATCTGCATGTCAAAGTTCGTATTAATCTATTGTTCTATTACTTTCTGCATGGTTTTAGCAGCCGCGCAGCCAGAAAAAGCTGTAACTCCAAGGACTTTTTCACCTAAAAACCAGGAGCAGGCTTCCAAAGATTTTTATGCCGGAATGGATTACTTCACGAGTAGTCGATTTGAAAAAGCCTACAATAAATTTTTAAAAGTATCCAAAACAGAAGGCATCCCTGTAGAAGAAAAAAACATGTCTACATATAATGCAGCGCTAAGCCTTGAAAGAATGAAAAAATATTCAAAAGCACTGGACCTTTATAATAGCATCCAAAAAAATGATAAAGACAAATATTATAGGATCAGCGCCTGCTGCCATGAGTTAAAAAAATGGGATTGTGTTCTTTCTGGATTAAAGAATTGGAAAGATCAAAGTGGCTCTCTTTCGTTGGTAGAAGAATTTGAATTTAGAGTAAGAACAGGTAGTGCATATGTATCACTCTTATCCTACAAAGATGGCATACCCTATCTTGAAACTGCTGTTAAAGTATTCTCGGAAAAACAAGAACTCCTGTTAACAGATGCTACAAATAAAGCATATACAAAAGAAAAAATAACCGCCCTCGGATTGTGGGCACTAGATGATCTCGCTACTGCATACAAAGCAATGGGACAAATAGTAACGATCCCTAATAACGATGACGAAGCTAATCAATCTTTTTTTAATTCGTTAAAAAATCAGGTTAATTTAAAGGCATATTATTATTTAAAGGCGCAGGAGGCTTATTTACAAATGGTCCAATTGGGCGATGTAAAAACGGCATCAAAAGGATTATTTATGATAGGAGATTTATACCAGGATGCATATAAAGTTTTTTTGAACACAGGAATACCACAAAAAATAAAGGATAAAAAATTAGAGAAAGAATATTCAGAAGAACTTAAAACATCACTACAACCACTATTGGAAAAAGCAAAAATAGCTCACAATAATAATATCGCGTTAGCTCTTAAATATAAAACAAAGAATGAATGGATACAAAAAAGCAAGAATGCTTTAGAAAAGATGAAAGAACTGTAAGAAAAACGTATTGTGCGGATTAAAGTTTCTTTATGGCGTCGACTATTTTATTAGCTGTATTTGGCTCTGTAAATCTAACAGCCGTTCCATAAACACCATTATCGTCTAATCTTGTTTGATAGACTTCTCCCTGAACGCAGTGACCCGCAAGTTCAGGTAGTAAAAATGTAAAACTAGATGTATTTTCTTCTTTGGAACTTATTTTTTTAAGTAGATACATTCCACCCAAGCTAATATCCTTAACGTGATAATAATTAATTATCTCGCCAGTATCTTCTTTAACAAGAACGCTCTGCGTAGGAACTATTCTTTCGTGTCTTCGTTTTTCGCTCATAAGAGATACTCCCTGTTTTTAATAACGCTTTCGATAAGATAATATTGCAATAGTTATGCCACATGGCTAACCACATTAACTTATTGATTTTATTGCATGTCAAGCGCAACTCCATAAAAGGCAAAACTGTATAAACTTTTGTTGTTTTTTGACCATAAATCAGAAACAGGCTAAATAAGGCTTAAATATCAATATGTTGGGCAACTGTATAAAATCTGTTCGCATTTGTAAAAAATATATGTTACTTAAGACACCTGTGCAACCGACTTATTCAATTCCAAAAACTCCGAAAACAATAAAAATACTAATCTACATAAATGTTGCATTATACCTTTTATCTTTAGTCTTTTTAGCATTCGGGATCAATTTATCGATGCTGTTCGGCGTCGTACCCTATCTTGTATTAAAAAAATATTACGTGTGGCAATTTATTACTTATATGTTTATGCATGGCTCCGTTTTTCATCTTTTGTTCAACATGTTAATGTTGTGGATGCTAGGTACAGAACTTTACATTATATGGGGAAACAGATTCTTCCTTAAATACTATTTTATATGTGGCTTAGGCGCTGGTATTGCAGTAGTACTTTTATCTTTTCTTAACACCCCCTCTTTCACAATACCGACAATCGGATCAAGTGGCGCAATTTTTGGATTACTACTGGCCTATGGAATAATATTCAAAAATAGAGTTTTATATGTATTTGGTCTCATCCCTGTAAAAGCAAATAAGCTAGTACTAATTATGGGAGCAATAGAATTAGTTTCTTTGTTGTCTCAAGAAAACTCATCAATAAGTCACTTGGCCCATCTCGGAGGACTTTTAACAGGATTTATCTATCTAAGGTTTAAAACCTGGCAAAGAAAAAATATCGCGAATAGGCTTAGAGTAGTAACGAATAATGACAATAATAGGACCTGGAATTGACAATTGTTCATTATATATACAGGCGATCCTAAGGACCTCACCGCATAACTATCTGTTATAAAAGGGATTTGTCATCTGGTATAGAACTTGCTTGCATATCAGTGGGTATTATACCCAAATTATGTTCTTTAAGAGGGTGTTTATGAAAAAACTAGTACTACTTTTTATTGTTTCAATATTAATGTCCTCATGTGGTGTTCAAAGACCATATGCGCCAACAATTTCTTCCCTCAGCGGAAATGGAAGTGCTGCAGGCTTTTACTCAAGTGAAACTGGAATGAGCACATCAGTTTACTCTTTATACGAAGTTAGACTCGACTGGAATGTAACCGAAACTGGCGCTCAAGGAGTAAAAATATTTGCTGCAAAAGGGGAAGATTACTATTGTGATAACCCTATCGCAACAGCAACACTATATGTAACTGACACCTCTACTGTACAGGCAAGCCCTTTAACAAGCCTTGCACAAATTTTTGTTTATTATGGTGGCGGTATGACAACCCTAAATAAATTCGTCCCTGGTTATAGATATGCTTTTTGCATTTCTGCTATTCTATATGACAGCGTAAGTGAGCCAAGCTGGCCTGTATATGTAGACCTTTTAAGTGGTTTAGGAATGAGCTATTACTATTAATAGTTCTTTATAAGTTAAACGTTCTCTGAAGCTTTACGTCTGCCTTTCTTTATTATTTTCCCATATTCAAGACTAGCTGCTTCTACAGCTTTCTTCCAAGATCCAAAACAACGTCTTGCAGCAGCATATATAGGCTCACTTGCACTTATATTCCTTAGTTTACCTGTTTCAAAAAGCTCTTTTATTTCATATATAACTTTTGCTTCGTCCCAGTGTCCACTCTTCTTTAGACCCTCTTTTAGTCTAAAATAGTAAACAGCATTAGAGTTCTCACCAAGCTTATCCGCTATTTCTTTATCACTCATTTTTTTAAAGCTCTTCAATATGTACTCTTTTTCCTCTTCAGAAAAACGGTCAAGATTGAGTTTTAAGCCCCAGCGATGTCTGTATGTATTAATACTATTTTTACTTCTGCCAAGGATTTTGGCAATATCGTCGGTAGAAAGGTTTTGATAGTTCTTTTTCAAGAATTCTATATCGGCATCTGACCATTTTTTATTGCTAACCTTTTTTATTTGATAATAATCATATCCACAGGCTCTAACAGCGGCCTTCCATGAACCGAAGTGAGTAACCGCGGCATTATATAATGAAGAATTATTCTTGTGGTTCCAGGATGCACTTTTGTTCTCAAGTTTTTTTATCTCCTCCATAACTCTTTTTGGAGACCATTTCTTCCTAAGTTTTCCCATACGCACCTCATTATCGAAAGTTTGAAGCTCAACTATGGTTAATTATATTGTCAAACTGCATAAAAAGTCAATTACTTTTAAGAAAAGTCAACGTTTATTCCGCCTCTACCTTTATTCCCAGTTCTTCAAGCTGGTTCTTATCCGCAGGACTTGGAGAATCAGACATAAGATCCATCGCTTTTTGCGTTTTTGGAAAAGCTATAACATCTCTTATAGAAGTAGCCCCAGTTAGTATCATCAAAATCCTGTCCAGGCCAAATGCAATACCACCATGAGGAGGTGTTCCATAACTTAATGCTTCAAGGAAAAAACCAAACTTAGTTTTTGCTTCTTCTGTACTCATAGAAAGCGCCTTGAACATTGCGGACTGTACATCGCTTCTGTATATTCGCTGACTACCTCCACCAAGTTCCATTCCATTGCAAACAAGGTCATAGGCTTTTGCTTTTGCATTCATAAGCTTATTCTTCTCGCCGGTTAAGAAGCCTTCTATGTCCTCATCTGTAGGCGAGGTAAAAGGGTGGTGCATTGCATAAAAGCGGTTTTCCTCTTCGACGAACATTAAAAGAGGGAAATTAACTACCCAAGTGAACTTATATTCATTTGGTTTTATTAGACCAAGTTTTTCACCAACTTTTAATCTAACATCGCTCATCCCTGCATTAACAAGACCGGATTTACCACCAAGCATAAATATTAAATCACCGGCTTTTATTTTTAATTCAGAGACTATTGCATCCTTTTCATTCTGAGGAAGCATTTTTGCAATACTACCCTGCCAATTTCCATCTGCCTGCATTCTTAACCAGGCAACACCTGGGAAACCAAAAGGTTTTACAACTTCTGAAAAAGAATCTATATCCTTGCGAGAAAAGCCGTCTGCATTTTCAACAACAACAGCTTTAACTATTCCGCCGACATTAACTGAGTCTTTAAATATTCTGAATTCAGAGTTAGCAAAAAGCTTAGATACGTTTTTAAGTTTAAGTTCAAATCTTAGGTCCGGTTTATCGCAGCCATAATGTTCCATTGCGTCGTCGTAGCTCATTATTGCAAATGGAGTTTGTAATTTAACTCCCAATATTTTGTCCCATATAAGAGCCATCAGCCCTTCCATGTCTGCACAAAGATCTTCAACAGACATAAACGACGTTTCTATATCTATTTGAGTGAACTCCGGTTGCCTATCTGCTCTAAGGTCTTCATCCCTAAAACATTTTGCAAGTTGAAAATACTTATCAAAGCCGCTTATCATTAATATCTGTTTCATCGTCTGTGGAGATTGAGGTAATGCATAAAATGTTCCCTTCTGCACTCTACTAGGAACTAAAAAGTCTCTCGCGCCTTCCGGTGTTGTCTTCATCAGTATTGGTGTTTCTATCTCTAAATAATCTTTTTCGCTTAAATAATTCCTTACAAGTTGAGCGACATTATGCCTAATTATAAAGTTCTTTTGCATTTCTGGTCGTCTAAGATCCAGATATCTGTATTTTAATCTAAGCTGTTCGCCGGCTTCTGCTCTTTCATCGAACTGTATCGGGAGCGGATTAGATTTACTGAGTATTTCTGCTTCATTACAGACAACTTCTATTTCTCCCGTAGGCATATTTGGATTTTTTAGCCCATCTGGCCTAGCGTTTACCTCTCCGGAAACGGCGATCACGTATTCGTTTCTTAATTTTTCTGCGACGTCATGAGCCGTAGAACCAGGATGAAAAGTAAGCTGTGTAATCCCATATCTGTCACGAACATCTATAAAAATAAGTCCACCATGGTTCCTAAAAGAGTTAACCCAGCCCATTAATTTTACTTTTTTATTTACGTCGATACCTCGAAGTTGCCCGCAGGTATGAGTTCTTTTATCTACCAATCTTTTCAAACAGCCTCCTAGCTACTTCAACAGCATCTGCACAAATCTTATCTTCTGTTTTATTTAAAAGATCCTTTATTATAATCGTCTTGTTCTCTAATTCAGTTTCACCAGCAATAAGAGCAAAACGTGCTCCTGCTTTATCAGCACGTGACAAATGTTTTTTTACATCTCTCACCTTAAGGTCATCCTCTATAAACTTAATAGATTTTCCAACGCAGAGCTTCTTAACTTCCAATACCAACGGCAAATAAGCCCTCATGGTGTTGCCGTCCAATATCGCCATATAAACATCTGTATATAATTTCTTTTCTGATTCTTCCATCATCATTATTGTTCTTTCTACGCCGCCGGCATAACCAACGGATGGGACAGACTTGGATCCAAGTTGAGAAGAAAGACCATCATAACGTCCACCGCCACCAAGAGCGTTTTGTCTGCCACCTATTTTTTCTGTAACAAACTCAAAAACGGTCCTTGAATAATAATCAAGGCCACGGACTAAATTATGATTAATAACATATTTAACACCAAGACTATCTAACGTCGACAGAACCACTTCGTTATGTGACACACATGTAGGACATAAAAAATCCTTCATTACAGGTGCGCCTTTAATTAATTTAGCACACGCCTCGTTCTTACAATCAAGTATCCTTAAAGGATTTATCTCTATTCTCCGCTTACAATCTTCACAAAGTCCAACGCTCTGCGTTTTTAAGAACTTAACAAGAGCGTCTTTGTAAGAAGGCCGACATACATCACAGCCTATTGAATTTAAATGAACCTGAACATCAGAAATGCCAATCGTTTTATAAAAATAATCGAGCATAAAAATAAGTTCGGCATCAACATAGGGAGAATCTGCACCAATAGCTTCTAGGCCAAACTGATAAAACTGTCTAAACCTTCCTTTTTGAGGACGTTCATATCTGAACATCGGCCCCCAATACCATGTCTTAAAAAGTTTTCCATACAGATCACCGCTGGCAAGATAAGCTCTCATTATAGAGGCTGTTCCTTCCGGACGAAGTGTTACGGATTCGTCGCCTTTATCTTTGAACGTATACATTTCCTTAGAAACAACGTCAGTGCTATCACCGATGGACCTGCAAAAAAGATCCGTACTCTCAAGCACAGGTGTAATACTTAAAGTATAACCAAAGGACGAGAATATATCCCCGGCTATTCTTTCTAGGTGCTGCCATTTAAGGCTCTCTGGAGGGAGCACATCCCTCATTCCACGTAAAACCTGCATAATGACTAACAAAATAACACTTGAAGTTGAAAAATCAATGACAAATAGTATGATGTTCCAGCAATATGAAAGCTCCTCTTAACGACTTAATGGATCGCATCTTCTCTTTATCCAAGCACGGAATAAAAATGGGGCTTGATAATATGGTTCTCGCCATAAAAGCCCTTAAACTGGACCTTTCGGGCATTCGCTTTGTACATATCGCCGGTACTAACGGCAAAGGAAGCACTGCTGTAACACTAAGCAGCCTTATAAGAGCGCATGCTAACGGCAAGAAAACAGGATTATATACGTCACCACATCTTATAAAATTTAATGAAAGGATAAGCATCGATGGAAAAGAAATTACCGACGAAGAAATGATAAAAATAGCAGATATTATATTCACAAAATGTGCTAATATCCCATTAACCTTCTTCGAGTTTACAACGCTAATGGCGCTACACCATTTTATTAATAATAAAGTCGACTTTGCAATAATGGAAACAGGACTTGGGGGTAAACTAGACGCGACAAACATAATAGAGCCAGAAATAAGCATTATCACAAGTCTCGACTACGATCACATGGAGTATTTAGGAGAAACACTTCAACAAATAGCCATTGAAAAAGCCGGAATATTCAAAAAGAGCTGTTCTGTCATAATTGGTAAAACAAGCAGCAACGACATATTAAAGGAACAGGCGAAAAACATCGGCGTAAAAAAAATATTAGAGCTAGACAAAGATTTCAAATACTCGACAAATAAAGACGGCTCCTTTGACTTTTTAATTAACGATAAAGCAGTTTACAGCGAGCTAAGAAAAAACTTATTAGGCGAACATCAATATGCCAACTCATCTTTGGCAGTTATGGCATTAAATTTTTTGGGACTAAAGGGAACAAAAGAATCAATTACAAACGCATTAAGCAACATTGTCTGGCCCGGACGTTTAGAGTTACTTAGAATAAAAGGTAAAAAGGTATATCTTGACGTAAGTCACAATATACAAGGCATGCAAAAAACGATTAAATTCATTAAGTCTGAACACAAAAAAGATTTTATATATACGGCTTGTGGCTTCATGAAAGATAAAGATTACAGCAAGATGATAGAAATGCTTGAAGAAATAAGCAAAAAGGTATTCCTAATACCAACTGTAGTCCCTGGCAGAGAACTAACTAAAAATGACTATGAAAAATTACTTTTAAAAAGACAAAACAGTAAACTTCTAATATGCAATGACTTTAATGATGCTATTACCAACGTATTAAAAGAGGAAGGGATATTGTTGTTCACGGGTTCAATATATAGCTACGAACATTTACATAATCTACTTAAGGAAGTGGAATAAATGTTCTGGATTATTTTGTCTATAATCATTACCATTAATGTAAATGCTCAAGAAGCGTTATCCAGGTTCTCCGCCGATAATTATGCAAGAAAAGCACAAGAAGATAAAATAATCCTAGATGGTAACGTAAACATTGTTAAAGGAAAAACGGTATTAAAAGCAAACAAAGTAGAATTAAACACTAAAACTCAGAACTTTACAGCAAGAGGAGACGTTTCTTATACCAGCGACGACTTAAAAATAACCGGAGAGACAATACAAGGAAATATGGACTCTCCAAAAGGTTTTATACAGAACGGGAAAATAATAAACAAAAAAGACATTTTTGAAGGGGCAAAGATAGAAAGGTTAGATAAAAAACATTTTTTACTGAAAGAAGGTCGATACACCAGTTGTGTAAATTGTCCGCCAGATTGGAGATTGTACGGCAACGACATCAATCTTACATCTGGAGAATATGCCCATATGAAGGACGTCGTTGTTGAAGCCTTTGGATTACCGATCACATATATCCCTTATTTGGTTCTACCGGTTAAAGACGAAAGGCAGAGTGGTTTTTTAGCACCGAATTTAGGCTTTGGTTCAGACGGATTCAATATACATGAATCTTATTTTTGGGCCATGACCAGAAGTCAAGACATGACATTTACTCTTGGACATTATAACAACAGAGGGTTTAAACAGGGTGCTGAATTCAGGTCTGCATATACACAAGAGTCGTATACCAACATGTATTTTTTCCATGTTAACGACAAAAAATTTGCGAACATAACCATAAACAACAATAAGCTTAATGAAAAAAATCGATATGGTCTAAAAATGAACCAGGATTTTAAACTCTCCGAGGCAACATATGCAAAGATGAGAGTTCTGTATGCCAGCGACCAGAACATACCAAGAGATTTTCCAGAAGAAATACCAGGAAGAGCAGAACCTGCATTAGAGAACAAGTTATTATTAACAACACATTCAAACAGTGTTGCGTCCTACGCAGATGTCTCCTACTACGAGAACTTGCTCAGCAAAAATCCTTTAGACAAGAACAGGGCTCAACTTCAAAGATTACCAGAAATAACTGCAAGTCTTTCAAAAACAAAATTATCTGCATTTATGTTCGAAGCTGATGCATCATATCTTAATGTATATAGAACGGGCAATCCCTTTGACGATACAAATTCAAATCAAATATTTGATAGTGGTGACACTATAAGGACAGGACAACGGTTTGATATTTATCCAAGAATATCTCTACCGCTATCAAATCGGCTAATAAAATTTACGCCACAAATCGGCGCAAGATATGACTATTATATTTTACCGCAACATTTATATGCAAATAGGGCCTATGCAGAAATGAAGGTAAAATTAAGCTCAGAAATATCCGCTGTATATCAAAGAAATACAGACAAACAGTATAGAGCAGTAAAACACGTTATAGAACCTTTTGTAGACTATAACGTTATCCCAACAGTAAAACAGTCTGCAAGTCCCTTTTTTGATGCCAACACACCTGGATTTGATTCTATAGACAAAATAGGAAGAACAAATACTATTACATATGGCATCAACAACAGGTTGCTTACAAAATATATAAAGAACTTTGTTGCTTCACCAATAGCAAAAACAGATCCCGAAAAAAACCAAATGGTTTGTGAAGACTGTAGAAATAATTCCGGTGATATTATGACGGAAAAAACACAGGATTTCTTGGGGTTAAGAGAATCGGAGAATACCAGGGTCGTTAAAAACAAAAAAGCAGAAATAAGCGAAGAAGAATTTGCAATACTTCAGCCATTTCAATGGAAAGTATATCAGTCTTATAATTTTTTAGATAAAACAGGAAAACCTTTTGGATATATATATTCTGACATGCTGGCCACCTATGAATGGATGACATTACTCTTATCTAATTTTTACAATGTATATACAAAAAAAATGGGCGCAGATAGCAGAATAAGATTCACAGGAAAATCAAAATATATAGAGATCGGTTACTACAACGATAAAACAGACACAAGTACCAACGTTGACCAAGTAAAACTATTATTTGGTTTTTCTGTTTGGAGATTTGGAACAAACGTAAGTTTCATTTTAAACAACAATCTTAAAGGTAAATTCTCTGATAAGTTACAGGACAAATATTTTGACTTCACGTATCAACCTCCGGCAGATTGCTGGTTCTTGAAGCTAGCTGTAAGAGCTCCTTACGATAAGCCTGGTGTAGACACGACTATAACCTTCAACCTGTTAATAAGCGGACAAGCTGTTGGCTTTGGTGCAGGGCAGGGATTATTTGGGAAAAGCGCAACTCTAGATTAAAGATTGTTTAGTGTATCCTTTAGCCTAGTTTTCATTATCATTTGTTCGTTGTTATCGTTAAACAAAGATCCTTGTCCATCTTTTGAATCGCTATTTAGCCTTGACAACATCGTTGTATAATTTTTACCTGAAGCAATTAACATTTTTTCGCCCATTACCTCTATAACAAATAGCGTTTTATCCTTTTCCATTTCAAGACTACTAATAATCCTTATCCCTAAATTTAATGGAGGTTCATTCTGTATCTTTGTTGAACCAAAGACTTTATCTGTTGTTGGCTTTTTTATATAATCATTACCAGAATACTTTCTAATTATATAAAACAAAGCAAAAACAATTAGGCCAAGCAAAACAACCAGTATTGCTATTTTAAAAAATTTTGTTAAAGCGAAAGCATATTTTTTTACACGAGACAACAGTGATGGTTCATCTTGGTGTTTAATTTCTGATTTAATTTCCGTTTTCTCTATTGGAGAAGAGACCGCAATAACCGGTGCCTGTTCCTGTTTTTCTGGTTGAGCTTTTGTTGTAGCAATAGGCTCCTCCACAACCGTTCCATAATTAAAAGAGACGATATTTCCTTTATTTACCAACTTTGCTGTCTTCTTTATTGTATCTATAGGCAAACCTTTAAAGTGTATGACTAGCTTAAGACTTCTTCCAGAAATATTAGCCGCCTCCATTTTTACAACCGAGGATTTTGTAGAAGAACTTTTAAAAATTCTTTTTACAGGAACAACAAATGCGTTTGGTATTATAAGGTCAACTTTGTCTGTCGTATAGTTAACAGTAATATCAGATTTATTATAATCACCATTAAACTCTATATTTATGCTGCCAGAATTACCCGTGCCTGTTTGAGTAACATTTTTAAGCTTAACAGCCATTAAATCTTGAGAACCAGCAAACAGCATTAGAATTGCGCTAAAAAAAAGTATGAAAAAAAACCTGTTCACTGTAAGCCTCCTGTTATTTTTCCTTTTCTTCTTCTATTCGGTCAAAGAATTTTTTATCAGTATATTTTGTTTTATAAAAATCTACCGCACCCCAGTTAGTAAAAGTTTTAAAATTATATTTTGTAATATCATCAAAACCAAGCTGAGCTAAAATCCTTTTCGAATTGTTTGGCATTATTGGTGACAACATATACGTTCCTGTTCTTATAACTTCTAATACAGATAAAATAACCTGGTCTAATTTATTTCTTTCATTATTCTTCGCTAGATCCCAAGGTTTACTTTCCGCGATATACCTATTGGCCTCATCAAACAACGTCCACATTATATCTAGAGTCTTATAAAACTCATATCTAGAAAAATCTTTAACATAAGAGTTTTTCACAGCTTCCAGTAAATCTTTTAACACATGTTCTTTTGGCAGAGCAGTTGTGCTTAAATGGTCTCTATCTGTATAATACTTTTCTACCATTCCCATAGTTCTGGAAATAAGGTTCCCGTAATTATTCGCAAGGTCAGTGTTATATTTAGAGATAAAACGTTCAAGGGTAAAATCAGAATCTTCTCCCCAATGCATTTCTTTTAAAAAGAAAAACCTTAAGCCCTGGTCACCATATTTTTGTTTAAAGGAAAAAGGTTCTATTACGTTACCCAGTGACTTAGACATTTTCATTCCGGACATATTCCAATAGCCATGAACGTTTAAATGTTTATACAAAGGAATACCTGAAGCCAACAGCATAGTTCCCCAATATATACTGTGAGTTCTAAGAATATCTTTGGCAATAAAATGTTCACACGTTTTCCAATATTCGTTAAAATCCTTATTCTCTGGATATCCTATAGCACTAATATAGTTCAATAGAGCGTCAAACCAAACATAGGTAACAAACCTATTATCAAAAGGAAGTTCTATCCCCCACGAGACCCTCTCTTTTGGTCTACTTATGCAAAGGTCCTCTATCTTCTCGTTTAAATACCCCAAGACTTCCTTTCTATACCAGTCTGGGCGTATTATATCTGGCTTAGACTCTATTTCTTTTTTTAGCTGTTCTGTATATTTAGACATTTTAAAAAAGTAATTTTCTTCTTTGATTATCTTTGGTTCTGTTCCGTGGTCTTTACATTTACCGTCTATTAATTCAGCATCCGTTACAAATCTTTCGCAACCAAGACAATATTTTCCTTCGTATGAGCTAAAATATATATCGCCTGTTTCATGGAGTTTTTGTAAAAGGTAATTAACAACTTTTTTATGCCTTGGTTCTGTTGTCCTTATAAAATCGTCGTAGTCTATTTCCATATTATCCCAAACTTCTCTAAACCTGTTTGAATTCTCATTAACAAAAGTAAGGACATCTTTTCCGGCCTTTTCTGCCGCAATAGATATTTTTTCACCATGTTCATCGGTACCAGTAAGAAAATAAACATTCTTATCAAACAGCTTATGATACTTTTTTACTACATCTGCAACAACAGTTGTGAATGTGTGACCAATATGAGGATGTGAATTAACATAATAAAGTGGCGTCGTTATATAAAGATCTACTTTTTTCATTTTTATGTTTACCTCTCCTGGCTAATCCTTATAAGCTCATCCAATAATGCAGAATAAGAGATCCCACTTTCCGCCCAAAGTTTTGGATACATACTTATAACAGTAAACCCAGGAATCGTATTAATTTCGTTGAAATAGACTTCATCAGTATCCTTATCTATAAAGAAATCCACTCTCGCCATCCCGGTGCATCTTAATATACGAAAAACTCTTTCTGCATATTCTGTTATAAATTTCATCGTTCTTTTATTTAAAATAGTAGGGGCTATAAGTTCAGCACCTTTTTTATCTACATACTTTGCTTCATAATCATAAAACTCTCTTCGTGGGACTATTTCTCCTGGCAAACTAATTCTTACTTCACCATTCCACCTTCCAAGAGCAGCAGCCTCTATTTCTCTGGCGTTAATACCCTTTTCTATTATTACCGCTTTGGAATATTTGAAAGCTTCCTTTACCGCATCAACAAGATCTTTTTTGTTTTTAACCTTATGTATACCAAAAGAGGATCCTGCGGCATTGGGTTTAACAAAAACAGGAAAACCTAATTTCTTTTGAACAAGCATTTCGTCTAATTCATCAACATTTTTCAGGTATATCCACGGCGTAACCTGAACACCAGATTTAGCAGCCAATATTTTTGTTACATCTTTATCCATACCCATTGCAGAAGAAAGAGTATTACACCCAACCATTGTGGCGCCAACAACCTCTAACAACCCTTGTAATGTTCCGTCCTCACAATTTTCGCCGTGAACCACAGGAAAAACGACATCCACATCAAGTTCGTTTAGTTTATTATCTTCAACAACACAAAAAACTTTTTCTCTTCCTGGAACTATTACCAACTCTTTCCAGCCCGTTTTTTTAAGTCTATGAGAATCTATGGTACCGTTATCGTCATAAAACTTTGAATCCCCATAATAACGCCATTCTCCCTTTTCTTTTCCTATACCAACAACTGAAACATTATATTTCGATCTATCAAGATGTGTTGAAACGGATATTCCCGACACAACAGAAATAACATGCTCAGGAGAAACACCGCCACAAACAACAAGCACATTTATTTTACTATTTGCAGATTTTTTCATTTACAGCCTCTAATATTTTTTCTCTACCTTTTATAGCCCTAGCCCTAAGATCATCTATCTTACTAGTAAGATCCTTTTTAAAAGGCTCATCTTTTATATTAGGTAGATTTATTCTTACATTTAATATTGCCCCCTCAAATCCTGCATAAGCCATTAGCGCACCAACACCAACATCACTAGCAGAATTTGGATTCCCTTTTTCTGCAACTTCTAAAAGCTCATCTATTGTTGAAACACAAAGCTTTGCTGTATCAAAAGGAACAAGCGTAGCCTTTTTATATCCTTTTTCTATTGCGGTATCTCTTATTACCTTTTCTTCTGGAGTGTTTTTAGGCATCCTCATTGCAGAAATAACGTCGTTAAAAGCTTCCGTGTCTTCATCTATTGCCTTTTTTAACTTCTCTATATTTGAGACAAGGGCTTTGCCTCTTTTTGAAAGAGGTTCTAATGTGTGTTCAAAACCTTTTTTTGCAGGAGTAAGACTCGTAACCATGCTTCCAAGACCGGCACCTAAAGCACCGGCAAGAGCAGCAACACTTCCTCCGCCGGGGGCAGGAGAATCTTTTCCAACCTCGTCTATAAAATCATCTAGTTTCATGCCGCAAAGTTTTGCAGCTTTCTCTATCTTGTATTCGATGATCTTTTCCTCCATCTTAAAAGGGACCAGTTCATCTAATCCCAAAGATCTTACGGCAATATGTATTGCTTCCTTATCTGGAACGCCATCGGAGCGTCCTGCTTTTTTAAGAAAATACTTTCCAGCCTCAACGATAGCATCCTTTGGTATAAGACCAACAAGTTCACTGCCTGTTATTCTCAAACCAAGTTTTGCCGCTTGTTCCGAACATGTATCAAAAAGTTTTGCTAGTGAAGTAACATGATAATTAGTAAGATTTATAGAAATTTGTGCAACGCCGTACTGATCTATATACCAACCAATAGCCTTTACTTCTTTTAAAAGCCCCGGGATGTTAACTGTTCTTCCGTCCTTATCCTTAACGATCTCACCCTTTTCATTTCTTTTTGCTCGTCCAGCTTCCCTTATGTTAAGCGCTATATCATGAGCAAGGGATTTATCCCTTGTATTAATATTAACATTGTATGCGATTAAAAAATCTCTAGCACTTATTTGTATGGCTCCACTTTTCTTTACATTATCGTTAAAATTTGTCGCCCCAAAATCCGGTTTAATTGTTCCAAGTTTTTCAGGAAGACTTTCGTATTCTCCCTTTCTAACAAAAGCAAGATTTTTCCTTTCCTCGCTGGAACCTGCATAGCCATATAAATAAACAGGGATACCAAGTTCTGAACCAACTCTTTTACCCAATTCCTTTGCCATCATAACGCATTCATCCATTGTAACCCCAGAAACAGGAATAAAAGGGCAAACATCCGTACAGCCTTGTCTAGGATGTTCGCCTTTATGTTTGCTCATATCTATTAACTCATAGCTTTTTTTTATACACATAAACGCGGCTTCTTTAACGTTATCCGGTTCACCGACAAAAGTTATTACAGTTCTATTAGTATCAAACCCGGGATCAACATCTAAAACATCTATTCCTGATACTGATTTTATTGCATCAACAACGGCATCAATTAATTGTTTATCCCTTCCCTCAGATATATTGGGAACACATTCAACTATTCGCATTACTTTAATGATCCTCCTGTTAGTCTTTGTATATAGTCCCTTACTGCTTCAACGTCAACGGTAGTATCCCTACATGGACCAGCAGGTCTTTGATTCAGAACGGCAAAAACCGGGATGCCATGTACATCCCTAAGGCCACTTACAAGGTCATTTTCACAAGCCACGGCTATAACCGCCAATGGACGTTTCTGTTTTATTATTTCCCTTGCAGCAGTACCACCGCTAACAATAGCGACATCAACACCATATGTTTTTTTAAGTTCTAAGAACTTTGGAATACAACATTTTCCGCAAAGTTTGCAATTTTCTATTTTATCCCATGTAACTTTATGAAGACAGGTAGTGTTCTGTATGCAATGAGGCAATACGATCAATATTTGTGACGCATTCTTGATATTCCTATTAACTAACATTTTGGCCATTTTATGATTACTGTAATCTATAACAATCCTTTTTACGGAATCTAAGTTAATCCCCAATAATTTAGCAAAAAATTCTACAATTGGATAAACAAAAAAGAGCCCTTTCCTTACTACAGCTAAAAGCAAATAAAGTGAAACGGCCGCTAAAAAAACAAAGAAAAAAGAATAAGTAAACAGTAGAATTAACGACATCAATAAAATTGCTGCCAGCAAGATAATAAGGAAATAAAATACTGCGGTAATAATATACACTGTTCACTCCTGCCTTTTACTATCGGTTATTCTACCATTGAGTTATCGTTTACGCACCGAGTCTTGTAACCACCCGAGCTATCCCCTGTATAAACAGCTAGTTTTCAAGGAAAAACAGTCTTAATCTCTTCCTTGTTTTGGGACAGATACTAATCTATAATCTATAATATATGAAGCTAGATTTTCGTCAAAAAATGTTTTTTGTGTTGGCTGTTTTTATCTTCCTTTTCACTGCGTTATTATTCCCTTTAATAACAGGAACTGAAAAAGAATTTATTTTGCTCCCCATAATATTAATAACTTTTTTTGGTTTCATACTCTATAAAATTCTGCCCGGAGAAAAAAAATAGACATGTCTGTTTTTAGAAAAAATGATCTTTTAAAACAAATTTATTTTTTGGAATGTTCTTGTTGCTCTCCTGAGTTGCAAAATCTTTTTACATCGAAATACGACCCCGAAAGATTAAAATTAACAAGAACACATAATTTACATGAAGCGGATATTCTTATATTGAGCGGTTTTATCCCTGAACATGTCCTTAGGAAATTAGAGGAAAAGTTCCATAAACTAGAAAAAAAACCAAAAGTAATCGCTCTTGGCGGATGTGCATCAAGAAAAGGACCTTTAAAAGCTCCCCAAACCAGACTCCCTGTTGCTGTTTATATTCCAGGATGCCCCCCTAGACCAGAGACAATCATAGACGGAATAACAAGGGGACTAAAACTACAATGATATTTCAACTCAATTGTTTAAACGGCCCATATACATTAGACGTAAGACACAGAAACAAAAAAGTCCTCTCAGCGAATGTTAATTTCGGTTTTTGTGAAAGAGGCTTGCTTAACCAAACAACTGGAGTAACGCCATTAAAGTGTTTACCTTTTATAGAAAGAATAGAGCCTTACAGTAGCCAACATTATGCTGTCTGTTTTTGTGCAATCATAGAGCAGGCGATGAATAAAAATAAGGATAAAAAATTAGCAGCCATAAGAACTCTTCTTTTAGAAACCGAAAGAATCCTTCATCATGTTCAATATATAAAAAGCGTTATTAAATTTACCGACAACATTGTCCTATACAATTTAATAGAAAGCATAAAAGACTTGCTTTTGGATTCTCTAGAAGAAATCACCGGGAGAAGGTTTTATCCGACGGCACATTTTTTTGGAGGACTGAACTTTAATTTAAGTTCTGGAAATATAAAATTAACAGAAGAAACATGCTTAAAAGCTGAAAAAACTTTGCAGGATTTTACAAACTTATTTTGTGATAATCCCTCTATTCTTTCTATAATAAAAGATGAGGCGATAATACAAAAAAGTGTTGCAAATAAAATGACTGGGCCTTTCTCTTGGATAAACGGAGAAACCAATGACACAAGAATAAGCTGTAATTACTTGGCGTATGAAAACATAGAAATACAAAATGTTTTGGGTAAAAAATTCAGTAACACTACAAATTGTATCTACACAAGATTAACCGCGGCAATAGAAGATATAAAAGACTCCCTTAATATAATAAAAATAATTTTATCAAAGAATGACCTTGTATACTTAAACAATAAATTATTAAAAGATTCTTTTATAATAAAAAGCGGAACTTATTCCAGCAGCATAGAAACACCGAAAGGACTTTTATGTATGACGGTAAAAATAGGCACAGAAAATGAAATAAATAATATATATATAAAAAGCCCTACAGAAATAAACGAACAGGCAGTAAATGCCGCTCTTAATGGAGTACATTTAAAGAATATCTCGATGGCATTCGAAAGCCTTGCCCTATCTCCGATGGAGGTAGACAAATGAACTATCTGTTAAAATTGATAGTATTCACAGCAGCAACATTATCTGCATGTATGATCAGCGATATAATAAAAATTAAAACAGAAAGAAGAATCGGAATAGCCAAAAAGCCGCTTCTTCTTTTTACAAGGTATCTGCCGGGCTATTTAAACTTTAGCCCACATATTGCAATTTTGTTTATTATAGTCATCTTTTCCAGTCAAAATATGAGTTCGTCATTTGAATATATAATATTACCGTTGATCCTTGCATTTATTACCAAAATACTTTTTATAAAAACCGAAAAAGAAAGTATCTACATTGAAATTATCAGCATCGCAGCAATATTAATATGTTTATTGCCTATATTACTACATTACAATGTCCCAAGCTGGTTGTGTTTTGTAGCGGCATTAATATCTGTAAAAACATTCAACAATAGCGCTTCTGAAATCTTACCGCTTAATATGGCCAGAAATTTAACTTTGAACATTTATATTCTTTATATCTGGATACCGTCTATCAATTTTTATCTATGTGTTATTGCTGCTGTAATAATAATATATCTTCAAAATGTCTTATCCGCGCTGGTCCCAAAATTTAATCAAACAAAGAATTCGAAATTGGTATTCATATGGACATTTTTAATATCGATAAGCGCTTTTATAATAACAAGTTTTTTTAAAGTTTTTTTGTCTGGAGGATTACTATTAAACAGATAATTAACATCACAAAAAAGCTACTACTGTTGTTGTTTACACGACAGGATATTACAGAATTATATCCTGACCCCATAGCTAAACCAATCTTACCTAAAAGGACAAAAGGCTTTTTAGCGTTAGACATATATAAGTGTAATCTCTGTGGAGAATGTGTAAAAATATGTCCCTCTAACAGTATAGGAATTAATAAGAACAGCCTATCTCTAAAACTAAACTATGCGACATGCTTATACTGTGGGTACTGCACAAAGACTTGCCCAGAAAGTGCAATCATGTTTTCCAAAGAAATTGAAGGTGCAACAAAAAACAGCGATCACTTTATACATGAATTTAACATAATAAATGTACGTAATATAAAAAAGGAAAATTTATGACATATATATTAATCTGCTCTTTGCTATTGTTGCTATGCTGGTTAATATTCGGGCATAGATATTTTATATATACCTTGGCTTGTTTACCAACAGGGGTCTTTATTTTGACACAAAATTACTTATATGCATCAATCATGATCTTGCTTATGTTCTTTTTTATAAGAACAAAGAGCCGTGAATCAACAAATAAAAAGCATAACAGATTTAAGGCAGCAATCTTTGCCATTGCTATTTCTTGTCTTCCTGTAGCAGCATATTTTTCTTCCAATAAAACTCTTTATTTGGAAAATCAATCTGACATATTTATTCCTATAATTTTTGGTCTACTCGTTATATTTGTTGCAGCTATTAGTACAATTGGCGTTGGTATGAACAGAACAAAGGGGGACAAAAACATATATGAATGATTATTTAATCCTTGCCTGTATAGTAATCTCAATTATTGCCGCCCTTACCAAACAAGACCTTTTCAATAAACTTTTCTCCCTATTTATAGCTTCAGTTTTTTCAATATTATTAATCTACCATGATGCGAATAAGATATTTATAGCCGTGTTAATAAGTTTTACCCTTAATTTTACCCTGCTATTAACAGGTAAGGAATACAGAGAAAAATAATGTGGAACATTATTACAACATTTAGTCCTGAATTAATACCGATAATTATAGGAGTAGTATATATTACATCGCTTATAATTTTAAGAACTGTCTCTTTATCTAAAATAATTTTGTCGTTACTTATACTTCTCTCATTAACGCCAATCAATATTACTGCGTATGCTTATGTTTTTTCTGCGATATATATAACACAGGCACTAATATTCATGGGGAGAAGAGAACAATTTATCGCTTATAAACACTTCATGTTGGCTTTCCTAGCTACAGCCATCTGCCTTAACCCAATACTACCTTATTACAAAATAGCATTCTTGATCATTGCCCTAATGCAAGTTTTTTTGGCCTCAGAAAAAATCAAAGCAAAGAACCCATACCTATATATTTCAAACTTAGCACTATTGGCCGGGTTGGTGCTGAAAATACAACCAGTATCTGACCAAAATCTTACTTCATTAATTATAATGGTAACTCTATTAGCAACATGCTTTAAGATATTGCTAAGCACATCAACAGTGCTAACAATTTTTCCTATCTTTGTTTTAGTGACTGTTTTTTCAGAAAGGATAATTTTAGTTTCCATATTTATGTATGTTGTTTATTTGGCAATCCTTATAAATTCACAAAAATATAACTTAGTCTTATTAATATTGTTGTTGTTACCTTTTGTTGATCTTAGTATTTTTAATATTTCTTTCTTAGATGTCCTCGGCAAAAACACCTTCCTAAACCATCGTTATGTTTCTTTAGCAGTTGCGATATTACTCTCTATGTGTGTAGCAAAAGCATTAGAAGTTGAATTAAAAAAGAAAAAAGGTCCTTTTAGTTACAAAACGATACTCCTTTCTCTTTTTCCATCACTGTTGATCGCGATAAAAGCGACGGCAGCAGAGACGAACCTAATTTCACTTCCAATACCTCTGTTTGCTGCCATACCTCTTATAATAATAGAAGCAAAATATTTATCATTATTGAGTAAACTTAGATTAAAGCTTAAATTTAGAATACCAAAGATTTTTGATTATTGCTTCAGATGGCTTAATATCGCACCAAAAACAATTCACATTAAAAAATTAAAATTCTTTGCTAAATCAATTACGGATTATACAGACACAAGAATACAAGAACAAGATTACACGACTCTTTTGGCAACAGTTACACTGATAATCGCTGCAATAATTTTCCTATACATGGAGGTTTTATGATATTACTTCCTGTATTCATAATTATCCCTGTTACGGCATGTATAATAGAATATTTTTTTATTAAGTTAAAAACAAAATATGAAGGGCTAATACCATTAATTGCATCTTTAATAACAGTTGTTTTAAGTCTCTATAGCGCATTTAATGTCCCAAACGATTTTTACCTTCCATGGATACACCAATGGAATATAGATATTGAGTTTTCCCTTAACGGCATATCAAATATATTTATGACAACCTGCTCCATCGCGTTCCTAGTACAAACAATCCTGTCATTAAACAAACAAAAAAGACAATCATATTGGTGTATGAACCTCTTCTTACAAGCAGCAATATTTAGTTTTATCTTATCACAAAATCTGGCTGTTAAAATCATATCCTGGGAACTTTGTTGGGTACCAATTTTTGTTATTCTTGTAAACACAGAGAAAGGACATACGGCAATAAGATTTTCAAAGATATGGTTTTTTGCCCAAGCATTATTAATATGCGGAACAATTATAATGATAGGGAAATTTAGTAGAATTTACGATGCTGCATTTTGGCTTATGTTAGTAGCGTTAATAACACGAACATATTTAAACATTTCGAGCAGGTTTAAATCTGAAATAACAATCTTAATCAATGTCATTGTCCCTTTGCTTCCAATAATTTTCTTCACCAATACTCTTTTGCCAAGTTTTTATAAATATATTGAGACCAATACCCTTATAATAGCAATTTCTCTTTGTATTATTAATTTAATCTGGATCTTTAAATTAATCGCAAGCAGGGCAATACATACCATATACACCGTTAACGTAGCGGTGTTCTCTGGATTTATTTTAGTATGGCTTTTAAAACCAGAACTTCAAGTATTACAGCTTTGCATACAAATTGTTGTCGTAAAAACAATTCTCGGAATAATAATGACATATTATGGAAGAGACTGTTCTTGTATCCGAAATAAATGGGTTCTTATAATTTCGTTGCTTTTATCTTTTGGATTTTCCGGAATTATAATCGGAATCCCAATGTTGAAAATTATTTCTTTATGGAACACATACCAACAAGCCATCGCGATCAGCATATTGTGCTTACTATTTGTTCTCTTTACAGCAACTGTCGTAAAGATATCAAAACTTTTTAATTATCAAAAAACTGAAGCAAAAAAACAAGAATGGCCTGAAATAATTAAATTAGTAACCGTATCAATAATATTTATAGGCATCGTTTCTGCATTAACAGAATTGCCTTATATAAAAGAACAAGTCAAAAAACCGGAGATCAATAATGCCAAATATATTTGACTACATACCAGAAGTAATTCTTTTAGCCACGACGTTAATCTGCTCGTTATTCTTAATCAAGAAACCTCTCAATAATAAAGATATAAAAGTCTTAAACGCTCTTTTTATTATAGGCCTATGCCTCTGTGCCTCCTCTATAATACAAGAAACAATAACGCTCCAACAAATATTAATTAAGAACATCTTTAAAATTTACTTTTTATTAGCTGCGACGTACCATTTGTTCACGTATAGCAAAAAATTTCACGCGTTAGAAAGACTATGCCTGGTTACTACATGCATCGGATTGTTTATAACAGTTTCCACGACAGATTCATTTATGCTTTTATTAGCGTTCTCGCTTTGTATCGTATCCACTTATGGATTCGCTATTACAAGAGAACGACCAACTAAAGACACGGCAACACTAACATCTCTTTTATTAATTATCGGCATCCTTTATGGACTACACCCTTTTATGGCATCCATGGTGTTGTTAATAATTATAATTTTGTTCTGTTTAAGAACAACAAATAAAGATATTGAAGCATTATGTATAACATTACTAGTTCCTGCCGGCATTTATCTTTTACTAAGAGAGCTTTTGGCCTCCCAAGATCCGTCACAAATAGAACTAACATTAATAACTGTCGGATTTATTTTAATGTTAAGCCCAACAATATTATTATTTGCGGGAACTAATAAAACAAAGAATATGGCAAAATTTGCCATATTCTATATTGGAACAATACTCTTTTTAATGGGCAGTGGAACACCAGATATAAAAGCTGCCGCAATAGTAATGACCCTGTCCTTAGTGTTCATTTACAGCCCAATTATAAATCCGTTAACAATAATCGGATTATCTATGCTGCCACCAACGACTGCATTTGTTATGAAAGTTCCCTTGTTTTGGGCTCCCTTTAAGAATGCAGAACTAGTTCAAATAATTCTGGTTTCTGTTACAACCCTTGTAATGACTATTTTTGCAGCAAAAGAATTATACCTTTTTCATACCTCAAAGAAAGGAACCTTTATTCCTTTTCCTATACCTTTTAAATTTATATCAATAGCGGTTATAATAATATCAGTGATATACTTTAGCTATATCAACCAAACATTGGAGTATGCCATAAAGGCCTTGGGCAGATAAACTATGGAAAAAAAGTTCCTTATAAAATTCATGGATGGGGTCATAAGAGGCCCATTTTTGCAAAGCGAAGTAGAGGACATGATCTATGAAAATTCCATAACTGGAGAAGAACAAATCTGCGAGTATCCGGATGGACGTTGGACTGACATAGCAAAAGACAATCATTTTTATGATGTATTCATAGGCGCATTTGAAGTAGAAAAAAACGTTAGAAGAGACGACAAAGAAACCTTTATAGATTCGCCCACCGCAACAAATATAAAGAAAAAGAAGAAAGAAGAAGCGGCAGAAAAAACAAGGGTAGTTGATGGAGAAAAAAAGAAACTTTCCCAAAAAACAAAATCTTCTGAATCAACCCAGCTATATAATCAAGAAGATATAAAAAACATCTCTGAATCATTAATAACACCAAAGAAAGACGGGATTATAGACCCAGAGCAAAAATCTCCGATAATACCGCAAGCTGTAATAGTTTCCTTAGAAGATGAAGACGAAGGTCGGCAACTAAGTAAATTAAAAATCGCTTTAATTGTATCAACAATATTAGTACTAGGTACTGTTTCTTACTTTTTATTTAAAGGTTCAAACGTAAATACAATAAATGTAGATGGTGTTAAATTTGAAAAAATAGCGATAGAAATAACATTGCCGGTTGCAGAAAGTAGCACACATTCGCCAAAAGAAGCAGCAGTAACAAGAAATGAAGCACTAAAGCTAATAAAAAAAGACGATCTCGCAAGCTACAAAAAAGCGATTCAAATGCTGCTGGAAGCATATGAGCTTGATACAACGAACTACACTACACTTTCCTACATCGCGTATGTTTATGCAAAACTATATTACGTTTCTAAACAAGACAGCGAGTATATAAATGCATTAAAAGCCATCCTTAGTAGGGCAGAAAAGACTGACACCAATATACAGACCTCTACAATGGCTAAAATGGCCTTTGCAATAACCCAGAAAGATTACAATGGAGCACTGGTTTCATTCAATGAAATGTTGGCCGTTATAAAAGACCCTTCCCAAATAAAGGATGAATTATTAATAGTCGCGGCAGAAGCATCCATCGGACAAAGTGATTATAATGCAGCCTTTCAAGTCTTAAACAACAGAGTTAATAAAAACAACTCTGTTTATCCTAGAGCCTTTTATCTTGAAGGAATAATAAGAATAAACAATAAAGAATACGAATTAGCTGCAGATGACTTTAAGAAAGCACTTTCCATAAATTCTGACCACGCGACATCACAGGTAAAATTGTTTGAACTTGGAAAAGGGTCAACAATGTCAACGATGTTCGAATATCTAAAAGAAAAATACTTAATGATGGATTTTAGTGATATTTCTACGATGCTGTACCTTATAGCAAACACCTTTGTTCAAACAGGACAAGTTGACAAAGCAAAACATTTTTATGAAAAATCATTAGACTTTTATGCCTCCAATCCAAAAGCCATGGTGGCATATGAACAACTTGGTGGAAACATTACGAAATACAAAAAAGAGATCATGCCTAGCTATAATGCAAATCCAGAAACAATAACCTTTATGTTAAGAGGAGATGAGTTATTTCGTCAACAAAAGTATAGAGATGCATGCTTACAATATAGAATGGCGTCGAGCCTTGAGCCACAAAACATAAATGCTTTATATAAGCTCGGTGAAGCGTATCGGCTCTCTTACGAATTTGTGAAAGCTGTTGATGTTTTTAATGAAGCGTTAAAACTCGATAAGTTACATCTTGAGACTCTAATAAAAATATCCCGAGTACAAGCCGATCTTTATCAGTTTCAGGAAGCATTAAGTAATTTAGATAAAGCACAAAAAATAGACCCTGAAAACCCTGATGTATTATTCACTATCGGATATATAAGTGAGAAAAGAAACATTGAGCGCACCGCAGTAGAATATTACCACAAGGCTGTAGCAAAAGACTTTTCACACACAGAAGCTTTGTTTGCTCTTGGTAGAATAAATTATAAATATGAAAGATACCCAGAAGCCAAATTGCTTTTTGAAAAAATAATTGCGGCAAAACCAGATAATTTTGATTCATATAGATATATAACTATGATTTTGGGAAAAACAGAACACATCTCTAAAGCAGAAAAATATGCCGCTTCTTTAGAAAAAATATTCCCTGAAATAGCAGAAGTAAACACTGGCCTTGCAATTGCATACATAGACAATGCGAGTTTTATAGAAGCAGAAAAGGAATTAAAAAAAGCTTTATCTAAAAATAAATATTCGATCACAACTCTTAAAACGTATGCTGAGCTCAGCGAAAAACTCGGAAGGACCAAGGATGCTTTAAGTTATTATGAAACAATCGCAATAATAGCTCCCTATTACTTAGAGGCTATAAAAAAGAGAGCAGACATCTATTGCGGACTAGGACAGTTGGCAAGCTGCGAGCGAGAATTATTAAAACTTGTAGACCTTACTCCTGGCTTTCCAAAAGCATACTATACATTAGGAAAAATGTACTACGGCGCAAACCAATTTGAGGATGCCAAAGAGGCGCTGCAAAGAGAAATACAATATAACCCGTCAGTGCGTGATTCATACCTATTGCTTGGTGATACATACATAAAAATGGGAAAACCTTTAGACGCAATTGATCTTTTTAGAAAACTTCTTGTTCAAAATAAGAAAGATGCATATGCGATGTTGGGTTTGGCAAAAGGATATTATGCAGGCAGAGATTTTGAATCTGCGGAAAACACAGTCACACAGGCAAGACACATTGACCCAAGCATAAATGATATATATCATCTTGAGTGCCTGTTATACTTCCAAATGAAAATGTTCCTTGAGGCAAAAAATTCTTGTGAGGAATATATTAGAAGATCGCCCGATGATGAAAAAGCTAATGAGGCAAGAGATCTATTAACAAAAATAGCAAAATAACCATACTTGGAGAGTAAAGAAAATGATTGATATTAAAAAACTTACAGAGAATCCAGAGGAATATAAACAGTGTCTTAAAAATAGAGGCTGGGAAACAGATTCTGTTGATAAGCTCATATCTTTGGATAAAGAAAGAAGAGAGCTGATCTCAAAAGTAGAAGCATTAAGAAACGAGAAAAATCTTAAAAGCAAAGACTTTGGAAAAATAAAAAAAGAAGGTGGAGACACTTCTACACTAGACAAAGAAATCAAAAACATAACGATGGCGATGGAAGAAGACGATAAAAGATTAGCACATGCACAGGCTGCTTTAGATCAGATACTCTTCTCCATACCAAATTATCTTCAAGCAGAAACTCCTGTTGGAAAAGACGCATCACAAAATAAGGTAATAAGGACCTGGGGAGAAAAACCAATACTTAACTTTAAACCAAAGGATCATGTCGATCTTGGAGAAGGACTTGGTATAATAGATTTTAAACGCGCAGGTAAAGTTACTGGTGCAAGATTTGTTTTTATGTGTGGTCTAGGGGCAAAACTAGAAAGATCATTAATAAACTTCATGTTGGACACGCACACAAAACAACACGGGTACTCAGAACTCCTTCCTCCCTTCATTGTAAATGAAGCATCTTTAACAGGAACAAGCCAACTACCAAAATTCAAAGAAGATCTTTTTAAATTGGAGAATTTTCCTTTCTATTTAATACCTACGGCAGAAGTACCTGTAACTAATTTTCATGCAGACGAGATAATAGAATACGACAAGTTACCTATAAAATATGCCGCATATTCCGCCTGCTTCCGTAGCGAAGCTGGAAGTTATGGTAAGGACACCAGAGGAATGATTCGCCAACACGAATTCAATAAAGTAGAACTTGTTAAAATAACAGATCCTAAAAAATCATTGGAAGAACACGAAGCATTAACTCGTGATGCAGAAAAGATATTACAGCTTTTAGGATTACATTACAGAGTTATTTCCTTGTGCTCCGGCGATATAGGCTTTGCTGCATCTAAGTGTTACGATCTGGAAGTTTGGTTGCCAAGCATGAATGAATATAAGGAAATATCTTCTTGCAGTAACTTTTTAGACTTCCAATCAAGAAGAGCAAAAATACGCTATCGCGATCCAGAGACTGGTAAGCCAGCTCTCGCTCATACAATAAATGGTAGCGGTCTTGCTATCGGCAGGACGGTTGTTGCGATCTTAGATCAATATCAACAAGAAGACGGAAGTATTAAAGTACCGGAAGTTTTAAGGCCATATCTTGGCGTAGATTTTATAAAAAAGAACTAGCTTTCTCGAATAAAGATTCGTTCCATTCTAACAGCTTTACCCGTAGTCTCATCTATTTCTACAAACACAGCATTTAGCCCCAGGTCATGTGTATGTTCTGGAAATTTAAAACTAATAGGACGCTGAGTAAGGAACCTTTGGACGATGATGTCTTTATCAACACCAAGTACCGTATCCATAGCTCCGCTCATCCCTGCGTCGGTTATATAAGCTGTCCCTTTTTGTAATATTCTTTCATCTGCTGTCTGGACGTGAGTATGCGTTCCAAAAACAGCAGAGACCCTACCGTCTAAATGCCAGCCCATTGCTATCTTTTCACTCGTTGTTTCTGCATGAAAATCTACAATTATTACTCTGCCATTACCAAGTGGGAATTTTTTTAATATCATATCCATCGCTCTAAAAGGGCAGTCCAGTGGTTCAACAAATGTACGCCCCATTATGTTTATAACGACGATCTCAACATCATTTCTTTTATTAACAGCATAACCAAGACCAGGCGCAGAAGAAGCCAATTCCAGTCCACTTGGATAATTAAGAGGACGGATTATCTTATCACTTTTGGAATCAAGATAGCTGAATATCTCTTTATGCTTCCAAATATGGTTGCCGGAAGTAAGAACATCCACGCCCATTATAAAGAACTCTTCCGCAGTGTCCGGTGTTATACCAAGACCACCGGAAGCATTTTCTCCGTTCGCAATAGCAAAATCACAATTATATTTTTTCTTAAGTTCACCCAAATGCTTATGAAGCATTTTTCGCCCTGATTTACCTACAACGTCGCCAAAGAAAAGAGCCCTTATCATTTTGCAACACCTACCGCTCTTGTTTCTCTAATAACGGTAACCCTTATTTGCCCCGGATATGATAAGTCTTCTTCTATCTTTTTCGCAATATCCCTTGAAAGTGTAACGGCTGTTTCGTCGTTAACCTCTTCACTCTTTACCATTACCCTTACTTCTCTTCCTGCCTGTATAGCAAATGCTTTTTCTACACCAGGGAATGAGTAAGAAATTTTTTCCAGATCCTCAACTCTCTTTATGTAAGACTCTAGCATTTCTCTTCTAGCACCTGGTCTTGCACTGCTTATAGCATCCGCAGCCTGTACTATGAAATCAAGAGCGCTCTCTGGTTTTTCTTCTTCGTGGTGGGCACGTATTGCATGTAATATCTCTGGACGTTCACCAAACTTTTTAGCAAAGTCCGCACCTATTTGAGCATGTGAACCTTCTATTGAATGGTCTATCGCCTTTCCTATATCGTGTAATAGACCTGCTCTCTTAGCCAGTTTTACGTCTATGCCAAGTTCTCCAGCCATTGCTCCTGCAAGGAAAGAAACTTCCAATGAGTGAACATACTGGTTCTGTGAATAACTTGTTCTGTATTTTAATGAACCTATCAATTTTAATATTTCAGGATGAACACCCTGTACTCCGGTCTCGAACATTGCCTGTTCACCATAGCTTTTAACTTCTTTATCAAGTTCCTGTTTCACTTTTTCTGCGATCTCTTCTATTCTCCCCGGATGTATTCTACCGTCAGAGATAAGTCTTTCTATTGTCAATCTTGCAACTTCCCTCTTGATAGGATCAAAACCGGAAATAACAACTGTTTCTGGAGTATCATCTATTATTAGATCAACGCCTGTCGCAGCCTCTATCGCTCTTATGTTGCGACCTTCTCTTCCGATTATCCTTCCTTTCATTTCATCTGTTGGAAGATTTACTGTTGATATCGTTCTTTCTGCAACATACTCACCAGAGTATCTTTGTATCGCAGTCGCAATAATATATTTTGCTCTTTTGTCTGACTCTTCTTTTACTTCGTCCTCTATCTGTTTTATTCTTTTTGCAGCTTCGTGTTTTGCATCAGCAACGATCATTTCTACCTGAAGTTTTTTTGCTTCTTCTGTAGTTATCCCTGTCAAAGTCTCTAATTTTCTTTGAGCCTCTTTAACCTTATTGCTGTAATTTTCTATTTCTTCCTTAACCTTGTTCTGGCTTGCAAGAAGATCATCTTCTATCTTTTTTATCTTCTCTTCTTTGCCGTCTACAAGTACTGCTCTTTTATCGATATTCTCTTCTTTAGAAAGCAATCTCTTTTCCCAAGCCTGAATATCCCTACTCTTGTCTTTTAGCTCTTTATCCAGCTCCATCTTGCTGTGAAGCATCTGCTCTTTTAACTGGATCTTTGATTCCTTTTCTAATCTTTCACTTTCCTGCTTTGCATCTTCAATTATCCTTTTTGCCTCTATCCTTGCTGTTGAAGCAAACCATCTATCTCTAACAAAAAAGTACGTAAAGGTAACAATTCCACCTACCGCTAGCCCGATTAAAATATAAACAACGGAAAACATCGCGCGACCTCCTTTTTAGAAGGGGGCGAAAAAACAATTAACAGTTCGTAGAAGTTCCTAAGAATTATTGATCGGTCAGCCTTTCATCAATATAAGCCATTAGTTTATCAGATTTTTCTAGCAGACTATCGACCTGAGCCTTCTGCTCCTCTATGTTCTGAACGTATTTATCAGCTATATTCATTGCAGAAAGCATAACAATATCCAAGGGTGAAGCGGAAGGTCTCTTACTTTTTAAAGATTGAATTTCTTTATTAACTATATCTTCAATCTTCTTAACGAGTTCATCTGTATGAACCGTTTTTAAGCGATACTTCTGCCCCATTAAAACAACTTCTACAGACCTTGTTTTTTCCTCCTTCATATATCTTCCAACTACCTAAGTTTGGTATAGTTTGGTAGAGGGCATTTTCACAGGAAAGCCCATAAAAGTCAATGAATTACCAAATTTTGCTAATAAACTTGTTCGCATCAAATTTGCCAAGATCTTGCACTCCTTCTCCTGAAGTTATGAACATTAAAGGCTTTTTAAAATCCTGCAAAGTCCGTACTATTGCACCACCTTTTGCCGTTCCATCGAACTTAGAGAGTATAATACCTGTTAACTCTATAAAATTATTAAATATTTCAACCTGATTATGAATATTTTGGCCCTGAGTAGAATCCACCACCAGTAAATTCTGATGAGATGCCGCCCCCCCTCCTCCGTTTAAAGATTTTCCAATCGCTTTATGAACCTTTGCAAGTTCTGCCATTAAGCCCTGCTGAGTATGAAGTCTTCCACCTGTATCTATAATGAGTAGATCAAATTTTTCCTTAACTGCTTTTTGAACTGCTTCGTAAGCAGTTGCAGCAGGATCTGCTCCGTTCCCTTTTGAGAAAAAATCACAACCGATCTTATCTGCCCAGTGTTTTAATTGTTCAACAGCTGCTGCCCTAAAAGTATCCGCGCCACATAACAAAACTTTCTTACCATGTTCATTTTTAAAATAATTTGCAAGTTTTGCCGCAGTGGTTGTTTTACCTGCACCATTAACACCAAGTAAAACTATTACGTATGGCTTTTTGTCTATTTCAATCGAACCTTCGAATGGTTTTATTATATTAAAAATCTTTTGTTCTATTTTTGTTTTTGTTGTTTCAAAATCATCAGAGGCTTTAATATTGTTAATTATTTCTTCACATATTTTTGGGCCAAGATCAGCCTCGTATAATGCTTTTTTGATTTTTTCTTTAAGTGAAATAAATTCTTCGTTTGAAGAATTTTTATTCGTAGAGAAAATCTCTTTTATAGATGAAAGCCAGCCCATTATTGTTTAATCCCTTTTATCTAGTTGCTAGATAATAAGCCAAAGCCGATATTGCTGCTGCTGCAGGAATAGTAATTATCCACGCCCAAACTATTTGACCTGCGACACTCCACCTGACAGCAGAAATTCTTTTCAAAGAGCCTATACCAACAATGGCTCCTGTTATTG